>Ga0307375_10002081_pt1 | contig 20934 bp, 20 predicted proteins | sample TR1MG_FD_202531 | JGI IMG/M metagenome (GOLD analysis project Ga0307375, IMG submission 202531) | Soil microbial communities from Risofladan, Vaasa, Finland - TR-1 | ecosystem: Environmental > Terrestrial > Soil > Coastal area > Acid sulfate soil | place: Finland: Risofladan, Vaasa | collected...
GCAATTTTTTTCCAGTGCGTTCAGCGGTGCAGGAGATAGTTTGGTGAGTAATGCCGGGATGATCTCCAAGGTGTATTTCCCGCGTCTGGTTATCCCAGCCAGTGCGGTGATCGTCGCCTTTGTGGATTTCCTCATTTCGTCGGTCATTCTGGTGGGACTGATGATCTGGTATGGATTCGAGCCCAATCTGCGCATGTTGACCCTGCCCTTGTTCATTTTCGTGGCCTTTGCCGCCGCGATGGGCACGGGTTTGTGGTTTGCCGCACTCAACGTCAAATACCGCGATTTCCGCATTATCGTCCCATTTGTGGTGCAGTTCGGGCTGTACATTTCACCGGTTGGGTTCAGCAGCAGCATCGTTCCGGAAAAATGGAGATTGCTCTATTCCATCAACCCGATGGTGGGCGTCATCGATGGATTTCGTTGGGCGATACTGGGCGGTAACACTCGGATTTATTGGCCCGGATTTTTGCTCTCTCTTGCGCTGGTCTTTGTGATATTGGTTACTGGAATATTTTACTTCCGTAAAACGGAAAAAACCTTTGCGGACGTGATCTGATGTCAACGGTTATCAGCGTCGAGAACCTCTCGAAAAAATACATCATCGGCCACCAGAAGCGGGAGCGCTATACATCTATGCGCGATGTGCTGACGGATGGCGCAAAGCGCTTCACCAATAAACTGATACATCCATTCGCTACGCAAAAGATTGATTCCAATCATGAAGAATTCTGGGCGCTCAAAGATGTCAGCTTCGACATCCAACAAGGGGACCGAGTGGGTATCATTGGGCGTAACGGTGCGGGCAAATCCACCCTGCTGAAGATCCTGAGCCGTATTACAGAACCAACATCAGGCAAAGTTTCGATCAATGGCAGGGTAGCCAGCTTGCTCGAAGTCGGCACTGGATTTCACCCTGAGCTAAGCGGTCGCGAAAATATCTTTCTAAACGGTGCCATCCTCGGCATGAGCAAGAAAGAAATAAAAAGCAAATTTGATGAGATTGTTGCCTTTGCCGAGGTGGAAAAATTTCTCGACACTCCCGTCAAACGATACTCATCAGGAATGTATGTACGCCTAGCCTTTGCGGTGGCAGCGCATCTGGAGCCGGAAATTCTCATTGTGGATGAAGTGCTGGCTGTCGGCGATGCGCAGTTTCAAACAAAATGTATGGGGAAGATGGAAAGTGTTGGAAGAGAAGGGCGCACGGTTTTATTTGTAAGCCATAACATGGATGCTGTCGGTAAATTATGCAACAAGGGAATTTTAATTGATCAAGGCCGGGTTTCTTACCAAGGTTACATCAATAATGTTATAAAAAATTATCTTGAATCAAGTGACGCCAAAGAATACTCGATTGATACCTGTGAACGAACACGTAAAGGCGGGATTGAAATACAGGATGTTTGGTTAAGTGATGACAAAGGAAATTTAGTTGAGACCATTTATTCAAGCTCGGTTGTACATATAAATCTCCGAATAAAATTTGATACTGACAGCCTTAACAGAAAAATTGATATTGGATTCGGGGTCGATACTCTCGACGGTAGAAGGTTATTTACAACTCTTGCATCATGGATAAATGCGGAAATCATATCGAGCACTAACAATATTGTCGTCAAATGTAAATTGCAAGAGTTACCGCTAGTCCAAAATAAGTATTTGCTGAGTGCAGCTGCAATACATCCCGGACATGCTTGGGATTATGCTTTTCACTGCGCCTCTTTTGAAGTGCTTAATAAGCCAAGTGATCACTATTATAAAGTTGCAAAGAATCAAGGTGATTTTTTCGTACCATTTGAGTTCGAAAGCACACCTTCACAATAAAAGTACATAAATAATTGTTAATGGAGAAAAAATGGGAAATTGCGCGGATCTATATTTAGAATTGCTAATAAAGTGCTTGATTAATGAAATATATGGGGATACTGAGTACGTACCTGTAGCGGTCACTGGACGATTCGGTAAACTTATTAGTAGGTATCTAAACGCTAAGAGAATAATAACCATAAAGATCATTGGCTATGACTCAAAAAAGCGTGAGTATGGACTTGACTGGCCACCATACGCGCACACGATGGTAGGACGAAAGCGAATGGAGAATGTACTTAAGTGCGCCAAGATAATATTGGAAAAAAATATTCCCGGAGACTTCATCGAGACTGGTGTGTGGCGAGGTGGTTCTACTATATTGATGCGAGCGATTTTGAAGGCATATGATGTAAAAGATAGAAATGTCTGGGTAGCGGATTCATTTGAGGGCTTGCCAGCTCCGAACGAAGAGGTTTATCCAGTAGACAAAGGTGATCTGCATCATACGATTGATTATTTAAAAGTCACATTGGAAACGGTGAAAAATAATTTTAGCCGATATGGCCTGCTGGACGACCAAGTAAAGTTTTTAAAGGGATGGTTCAAGGACACGTTGCCTGTTGCACCAATAAATAAGCTTGCCTTGCTAAGGCTAGATGGAGATATGTATGAATCAACTATGGATGCGATGGTAAACCTGTATCCAAAATTGTCCGCAGGGGGGTTCTTGATAGTTGACGATTATTGTATTGAGACATGTAAAAGGGCAATAACTGATTATCGGACGGCGAATAACATCAAGGAAAAGCTAATCGATATTGATGGAAAGAGTGTTTACTGGCAGAAAGATGAATGATGATCTGCAGGAAAGAAGAATCAGAAATATGTTGCAAATCTACATTGATTATTGGTCACAAAGAAGTATATGAGGACTAAGGTATCGATATGCATACCTGCATATAATCAACCTGATTTTTTGCGAAGAGCACTAAATTCAATCAAAGAGCAATCATATCAAGATTATGAGGTAATAATAACCGATGACTCAACCAATAACGCGGTACGTACGGTGGTGAGTGAGTTCCTTTCAGATGCAAGATATATGTATTACAAGAACAATGAGCGAAAAGGTACGCCGGGTAATTGGAATGAGGCCATTAACTATGCTAAAGCTCCATTAATAAAGTTATTGCATCATGATGATTGGCTTTCGAACAAAAATAGTCTTGAAATTTTTGTCAGAATGCTCGAGGAAAACCCGTTGGCGAATTTCGCTTTTTCCTCTTCGTTAAATTTTGATGCAAATCAACTATTACTATCTAAAAACATACCTTCAAAGAAACAATTGTTAGAGCTCAAAAATAACTCAACCTGTCTTCTTTGGGGAAACTTTGTAGGTGCGCCAAGTGCCACGATCTTTCGAAAGAGTAATGCACCAAAATTTGATGAAAACTTGAAGTGGCTTGTCGATATCGATTTTTATATTGCAGTGTTAAAGGCCAACCCCTCATTTGTTTTTACTGAATTATCCCTGACAAGCACTACATCCAGGAGTGATTTTCAAGTGTCGGCATCATACCGATATGATGGTTTGTTGCAGCTAAATGAATATTATTATTTGAGAAGTAAATTGAAGCTTGGCATTTTTAATTTTCCATTTACAATGAAATTTATAAAATTGATACTAAAAGTTATCGATATGCCAGGCTCACGCTGCGCATTGCTTGACTCTAATCATGTAAAAAATCCATGTCTAGAAATGCGTGTAGCGCTACTTCTAAGTCAACAAAAGCATCGAATAAAAAAGCTTAAGTCTTTGCTTAAGTAATAAACTAGAAATGATAATTTACGAATATTAGTCAGCTATTCAACAATTTTCTGAAAAATAAGAACTCTGGATAAGCGAAGAACAGGAAGCAGAGTAATTAAGGCTAGTTTGTAGATCAACAAATTGAAAAATATATACAACACAATGCGTCATAAGCTATCTGGTTATCTTCCATTATGGGCAAGACGTCTGTACGCGCTCCTTAACAAAATTTCAAAATTCGATAAAGATTTCAAGAAATTTAAAGGACAAGAATCAGATAATTCGAATAGATTTCCCCCGCTAAATTGGCAAAATCGCTATCCATGTTTGGACGATGTAAACAGCAATACCCCATTTAGCAAACACTATCTCTACCATCCGGCGTGGGCGGCTAGAGTACTCTCACAAACTATGCCTTTGCGACATGTTGATTTATCGTCCAGCCTTTCGTTCAGCACGATTGTTTCAGCTTTTGTACCAGTAGATTTTTATGACTACAGACCAGCATTGATTGATCTAGATGGACTAAGTTCAAAATTTGGTGACTTGTTGCATTTGCCATTTATAGATGGTGAATTACAGTCCGTATCCTGTATGCACGTAATAGAACATGTTGGTTTGGGTAGATATGGCGATCCGCTGGATTATGACGGAGACTTAAAAGCGATTATCGAATTAAAGCGCATTACCAAAGTTGGGGGAGATTTATTGTTTGTGGTTCCAGTGGGGCAGCCAAAAATTGCCTTTAACGCACATAGAATTTACTCGTATGAGCAGATCATCAAAAACTTCGATGAATTCGAATTGAAGGAATTTTCGCTTATCACTGATTCTGATAATCCTGAAGGTTTAATAAGAAATGCCCCACCAAGCTTGGTAAGCCAGCAACAATATGGTTGTGGCTGTTTCTGGTTTAGAAAGAGGTAGCAATGCTGTCCAATGTAAGTTCAACTGAAAAAAGGTCGTCAAAAACGTACCATTTTGGCTGGCTCGTGTGTAATAAAAAACAAAGTTTCACGGACTGAATGATTATCGTCAAATTAACGGGTGGTCTGGGCAACCAGATGTTTCAATATGCAGCAGCACGTAGACTTGCAGATCTTCGGGAGACAGTGCTGAAGCTTGATTTGACCATTCTGCAGAGTATTCAGTCGGACCGTACGCCAAGAGCATATGAGTTGAAAAATTTGAACATCAGCGCGGCCATAGCAACTCCTCAAGAAATTGCTGATATCACTGGACTTGAAACAAGTTGGAGAAAATCCATTCTGCGCAGATTTAATCGGATGTTAGATATGAAAAAAGCTAGGCCACGAATAATTCGTGAACGCCATTTTCATTTTGACCCAGAAATTTTGAATACGCCAGACAATTCATATCTGGAAGGATATTGGCAATCAGAGAGATATTTCATGGATGTATCCGATTTGTTGCAAAAAGAATTCACCTTCAAACTACCCTTGTCAGGCGCCAATTTAACATTGGCACAGGAAATCGAAGCGGTGAACTCAATTTCCCTACATGTTCGCAGAGGTGATTACGTTAGTAATAAGGTTGTAATAAATAAACACGGCGTTTGTAGTCTGGATTATTACCGGTGTTGCGTGGCCAACCTGATAGACAAAGTTGCTGACCCGCATTTCTATATATTTTCGGATGATCCGGAATGGGTACGCGAAAATATTAGCCTGCCATTCAAGGTTACCTTCGTCAGAAACAATGGCATTGATAAGGGGTATGAAGATTTGCGACTAATGAGCTTGTGCCGACACAATATCATTGCCAATAGCACTTTGAGCTGGTGGGGTGCGTGGTTAAACATGAATCCCGGGAAGATTGTATTTGCCCCGCAAAATTGGTTTGCTGATACTTCGATAGACACTTCAGATTTGATACCAGAAAAGTGGATAAAACTTTGATGCTTATTGTGGCCGAACAATCGAAAGTCTAAACGAACTAGATGAATTTAGTGAAGAAATGAACCGCACAACAACTTTGAATCACACTTACTTTGTAACAATGGCCTTTGATTTTGATGTATTGGGGATATTTCATGTCACCTAAACTTACAATTGTTGTTTGTACATATAACCGGCAAGAATGGCTCCCGGGTTGTTTGTCTTCATTGGAGCCGCAATGCATAAATGATGCAATTGAAGTACTGGTCATAGATAACAATTCAACAGATGCCACATCGAATATCGCGCATGGATATAGTGACCGGTTGCCCAATTTCAAATATATCTTTGAGGGTACACAAGGTTTAAGTCATGCGCGTAACCGTGGTTTCAAAGAAGCGTGCGGGCAAATTGTGGCGTATATAGATGATGATGCAAAGGCACATCCAGACTGGGTAAGGGCGATCATTAATTTTTTTGAAACTCATCGCGATGCCAGCGGTGTTGGGGGGCCTCACTATGCATTTTCACTAGCACCCATTCCGGTTTGGTTTCCAAAGGAATACGGCAGCAGAAGTATGGGCAACGAAACCAGGAAGTTGAAGGAGGGTGAGTGGATTGGAGGAATGAACATGGCCTTCAAGAAAAATGCACTTAATGAAATCGGAGGTTTCGATACCAGCATTGGCATGAATGGCAACAAGGTTTCGTATGGAGAAGAAACGCAATTGACTCTTAGAATGCTGGAGAAAGGCATGCAGATTTATTATTGTGCCGAAATGCGCGTTGATCATGCAATCCGCGAAGATAAGCTCAACTTACGCTGGCTACTACACTCCAATTTTGCCAACGGATACGATGGTGTCAGCACGTTCAGTTACACAGGGAACGCGATTTCATTTATACCCCGCTTGACGCGCTCTTTAAAGCGGACGGCGATTTCGTTGTTATCCAACAAAGAAAAGTATTTGAAGACACGCATATATAGGGCCTTTGCTCCATTGTGCTGGGAATTGGGATTTTTTGCGAAGTTGATTGGCATGTGATGTTATGGTGGATTTTGTAATAGTTGCTTTATATATAAATATTCAAATGGACTGCAATTATTGCAAGTCGTAGGTGGAAGTTTCATCGTTATAATGAAAGAGAGAACATGAAAGTAGTCATATTTGGTGGTGATGGTTTTTGTGGATGGCCGACAGCGCTGCATCTATCCAATATCGGACACGATATCGTTATCGTCGACAATCTGTCGCGCCGGAATATAGACAATGAGCTGGAGACGAATTCCCTTACACCAATTTCTCCGATGTCGGTGCGTATCAAGGCGTGGAAGGAACTTGCAGGCAAGGCGATAGAGTTTCATAACTTTGACATTGCAAAAGAATACGACCGTCTCCTGCATGTCCTCTATCACCATAAGCCGGATGCGATAGTTCATTTTGCCGAGCAGCGCGCCGCCCCGTATTCCATGAAGTCGGAGCGGCAAAAACGCTATACAGTGGATAACAACCTGAACGCCACACACAATATCCTGTGCGCGATAGTCGATTCCGGACTAGACGTGCATGTAGTTCACCTCGGGACTATGGGTGTGTACGGTTATGGAACTGCCGGAATGAAAATTCCGGAGGGATACCTGAAAGTGCAAGTGGTCAATGATATTGGAGAGATATCAGAACGCGACATTCTGTACCCATCCAATCCCGGCAGCATTTACCACCTGACCAAGACTCAGGATCAACTCTTCTTTGCCTACTACAACAAGAACGATGCTATTCGGGTAACAGATTTGCACCAGGGTATTGTTTGGGGAACGAACACCAGTCAAACCAATATGGATGAACGACTGATCAATCGCTTCGATTATGACGGCGATTATGGAACGGTCCTGAATCGTTTTCTGATGCAAGCAGCCATCGGCCATCCTCTGACAGTGCATGGCACAGGAGGTCAAACGCGTGCATTTATCCATATTCAGGACACCGTCAAATGTATCGAGCTCGCTATCAATAACCCGCCGGTGAAAGGAGACAGGGTAAAGATCCACAATCAGATGACTGAGACTCACCGGGTACGGGACTTGGCTAACATGATTGCAGAAATGACAGATGCTACCGTGGATTATCTGCCCAATCCTCGCAATGAAGCAGCAGAAAACGATTTGCATGTAGAAAATAAATCGCTCATAGGACTGGGACTTAATCCGATTACATTGAACAAGGGCTTGATGCTGGAAGTGCATGAGATCGCCACCAAATACAGGGACAGATGCGATAAGAGCAAGATTCCTGCTACTTCGTTGTGGTGCAAACCAGCTGAAAATTAGTGGTTGATATGTTCAACACGCCTGTAGCCATTTTTACATTCAATCGTCCTCAGCTAACCGAACGACTACTCGGCATATTGGCGAAAATCAAGCCAAACAGAATACTGGTTGTTTCAGATGGGCCGCGCTCGCATGTCGCCAGCGATGTCGAGAAATGTGCGGCAGTGCGCAAGCTTTTTGAAAATATTGATTGGGAATGCCGGATCGATCGGAATTTTGCTGATAGCAACATGGGTAGCTTCCCCAGAAATTCATCCGGTTTGAACTGGGTATTCGAACAAGTTGAAGAGGCCATCATACTTGAGGATGATTGCGTTCCCGATTTGAGTTTCTTCCCCTATTGTGAAGAATTGTTGGATAAATATCGTAACGATTCAAGAGTGGGGTTGATTTCCGGGAACAACTTTTTGAAGAATCCAGATATTCAGCAAAAGCAGAGCTATTTCTTTTCTGGCTACGCGACAACATGGGGTTGGGCAAGCTGGAGACGAACCTGGCAACAGGTGGATTTGAACATGCCTTACTGGCCTCAATTCCGTGATAGTGGCGAGCTGCAGCAAGCTGTACTTTCTCCGGTAGAAGCCAATTATTGGCAGAGAATTTATGATGCTATTCTTGAGAAAAGATTGAAAAATGCATGGGATTACCAGTTGATACTGACTTGCATGAAATTCAATCTGTTAACGATTGTACCCGCGATAAATCTTGTTTCCAATGTGGGGTTCGGCCCTAGTGGCACGCATTGCATGAATGAGTCTTCGCCGCTACATGATGTTCCAAGTGGCGAATTGAAATTCCCGCTTGTGCATCCTGCGGATGTACAGCGAAGTGATTTGGTGGATTACGAAGTTTTTCGAAGTCGCTTTCAGGCTGAACCACATTCATTGTGGATACGGGTAAAAGGCAAGTTGCTCATGAATAGTAAATTGATCAGAACCCTTAACCGCGCCAGGAAATGTATCCTTGCGAATATGAAAGTCGGCCCGGAACTATGATACTGCTTGATGCATTACTCCTGATATGGTGCAGTCTATCGCGTGAATAACAAGGCGATCCACAAAAGATGTCGGCAATTTTTATTTTGCGATTTGCCAACTCATTCCAAATGAAAGAGGTAATTTCATGGGCTTGTTGAAATGCCGCATTTGCGGGCATGGCAATGTTGAATCGATGGGGAAAATACCCGATTGCGGGGAGTTTGCCGGGCAACGGATTTCGCCTCCGATCAAGGGTGGGGAATTATGGGTATGCAGGGATTGCGGATCTATGTTCAGGCATCCCACGCTGTCCGCAAGTGACTATATTTCCTTATATGAAAAGGCTCCCGGTACGGTCTGGGTGGGCAGCAATATCGAGCGAAACGACTTTGCGACGATATACGCATATCTGAAAAATCACATCGGTGGGTCGATACTCGATGTTGGGTGTTACACGGGTGACTTCCTTTCTGGATTGAGTAATGATTTTGAGAAATTCGGAGTAGAACCATCGGTTTCAGCAGCGAAGAATGCAACTGCAAAAGGTCTAACTGTACTCGGCAAAACCCTGGATGAACTGGATTTGAGCAAGGTTTTCGATGTGGTTGTTGCAATCGATGTAATCGAGCATGTGCTGGAGGTTGAAAAGTTTTTGAGCGAGGCAATCTCCCATGTAAAAGATGATGGCTTGTTGATAATCTCGACCGGAAATCCGGGATGCTATTTCTGGAGAAATATATTCAAGTCCAAATTTTGGTATAGCTACTTCGCAGAGCACGTGACCTTCCCCAGCTACAGTTATTATGTTGAATTTTCAAGACGGTGTGGACTACCTCCACCTAAACAAATACGGATCAGATATACGAGAATGAATTTCATGACGAGAAAAATCGCGATGCTCCGTTTTATATATACATACGCAAGATATAAATTCTCAAAATCAGTTCATGGAATTACAACAGGCAACGAAGCTACTGTTCCAACAATGGGTCATGCAAGTCTGATCGGAGTATTTAAGGACCACCATATGGTGATTTTCCAAAATAAGGGATTGTGATGTCAATAAAGGAAACGGCTAGGCAGGTATTGCGGAATATGGGGCTGGAAGTTCACCGCTATGTTCCGCCGGTATCGCAGCCATCACAAATCATAACTTCGATGCAGGAATTCGGTATCGATCTGGTTCTGGATGTAGGCGCAAATAGAGGACAGTTCGCAACCGAACTACGCCAGCGTGGATATGCAGGCAAAATCGTTTCGTTCGAACCGCTTTCTGAAGCTTACGGCGATTTGGTGAAATCCAGCAGAAAAGATGCCATGTGGGAAGTATACCAACGTTGCGCTGTGGGTGACCATGATGGTGAAACGGCAATCAATATTGCCGGAAATTCTGAAAGCAGCTCGATTCTTCCGATGCTGGAATCGCATCGAAGCGCTGCGCCCGAATCGGTTTATCAAGGGAAGGAAATCGTTCCGATCAAAACGCTGGATGCAATAGCCGGGCAATATTTGCAAGGTGCGCGCGCACCCTTCCTGAAGATCGACACTCAGGGATTTGAATGGCATGTGCTGGATGGCGCGTTAAATATTTTGCCGAAAATTCAAGGGGTGTTAGTGGAGCTATCCCTTGTGCCGCTGTACGAGGGCCAACATCTTTGGCGAGACGTGATGAGCCGTCTTGAAGCGGCTGGCTTTACATTGTGGGTATTTCAACCCGTATTTTCCGATCCTGCGTCCGGACGCACGCTTCAGGTTGACGGGATTTTTTACCGAACGATCTGAGAATACCAAATGATAAAGGCATGCCTCCCTGGTAGCGATTGTGTCCGACTGACTTTATGGATAATTTTCGCATGAAAGTCAGCGTCGTTACGCCTTCCTTTAAACAGGGGAAGTTCATAGAACGTACATTGCAAAGTGTTGCCAGCCAGTCGGGTGTAGAAATAGAACATGTGGTCTTCGACGGCGGCAGCACGGACAATACTGTTGAAATTCTCAAGCGATTCCGCCCCGCGGTGCGCTGGATATCGAAAAAGGACAGGGGGCAAACCGATGCGGTCAACCAGGGCATCCGCGCCACGGATGGCGAGATTATAGGCTGGCTCAACTCCGACGACATATACTACCCTGGTGCCATTGCACGTGTTGTGGCGTTTTTCGAAGATCATCCTGAGATCGATCTGGTGTATGGCATGGCCGATCACATCGATACCGAGGATCATGCCTATGAACCTTACCCTACCGAGCCTTGGAATTTTTATCGATTGAAAGAAATCTGTTTCATTTGCCAACCGGCACTGTTTTTCCGTAGACGGGTGGTGGAAAAATTCGGCCTGCTCGATGAATCGCTGAATTACTGCATGGACTATGAATACTGGTTGCGACTTGGTAAGCAGGGAGCTCGCTTTGCGTATATTGAGGAGAAATTAGCCGGCTCCAGAATGTATGCTGAGAACAAAACAATGGGTGCGAAGCTGCGTGTATGCAAGGAAATCAATGACGTGATCAAGAAATATTTTGGCGAGGTACCTGACAAATGGTTGATCGAATATGCTCAGGCAGTGGTGAATCAAAACTCTTCCAGCAACCGCAACAGGATTCTCACAAATATCCAAATCGCGGCCGTATCTATCGTTTCGTCACTAAGATGGAACAGAGGTATTTCGTTCTCATTGATCAGCGCTCTGTATTCACGTTTTAAAATTCAGCTAAACAGGTATTGGCAACGTATTTGGAGTGGGAAGAATAAGCATGGCTGACTTCCAAAATATATTGGATGGTGGTTTGCATACCGGACATGAGCATACAAAACGACAATCTGTTTCCAAGGTTCAATGGGTCGTTAAAGCGAAGCAGCGTTTGCCGCAGATTCTGAATACAAATACATGAAAATTACCTATAACTCGGAAATTTTCCAGATGCAGGAATATGGGGGGATATCACGTTACTTTGTCAATCTTGCAAAAAGAGTGGCACGAGAAGAGCAAGTAACTGTTTTGGCATCGCTTAATGTCAATAACTACCTGTCTGAATTGCCACAAGGCCTGGTTAAGGGTACGAGACTTTTCTGGCGGCCAACAAGGGGTACGCGTTTATTGATTTGGGCAGGAAGCACTATCGATCGAATGATGCTTGCCACGGTTTCACCAGATGTTCTGCACGAGACCTATTATTCGTACAAGTCGGCAGGCTCACCATCGATGCCGACAGTACTTACCGTTCATGACATGATCCACGAACGCTTTTCAAATTGGTTTTCGCACAAAGACGATACTGCACGCCGAAAACTGGCTGCAGTAAAACGAGCAGCCCATGTAATTTGCATATCTGAAAATACCCGTCGCGACCTGCTAGAACTGCATGAGCTGGATCCTGACAAGGTTTCGGTGGTGCATCATGGATATGAAGTTCTTAAGGCCGGGGCGGATGTGGAGACTCGCACTTCGGCGCTTAAAAAAGCTATGCCCTATTTGCTGTACGTCGGTGATCGTGCCAGCTATAAAAATTTCAAGACGTTTTTGCGCGCTTATGCAGGTTCGTCGTGGCTGCGAGAGAATTTCAGGGTGGTCAGTTTCGGTGGGGGGAATTTCCACCCGGATGAATTGGAACTGATTGGTGAACTTTCGATAAGGCCTTCACAGATAGAGCAAGTGGGTGGCGGTGACGATGTGCTTGCGGTTTACTATCAAAATGCAGCAGCATTCGTTTATCCGTCATTGTACGAAGGGTTCGGAATACCACCATTGGAGGCTATGGCGCTTGGCTGTCCGGTAATTTGCAGTAATACCAGTTCTATCCCTGAAGTTGTCGGCGACGCGGCAGAATATTTCGATCCGAAATACGACGAATCGATTCGCGCATCAATAGAGAACGTGCTTCAGTCGACTGAAAGGCGGGTTGAACTGATCCGGAAGGGTTACAGGAAGTGCGCGGAGTATTCCTGGGATCGCTGTGCGACTGAAACGCTGGAGATATATCGTAGACTGACCTGACGGGAGCATTGATCCGCGCTGTTGAGTTTAGACAGAAGATAGCGCATATGTCCGTTACAGGCCAGTTTTTGTTTCAAACTTATCAAGACTGGGGATTTCGCATGAGATTTTTGAAGAAAGTTATCACAACGGCACTTGCGGCTGCCGGATACAGGCTTAATCGGCTTTCTGAACCACGAGTAAGCTTCGAAAACTTTGCAAATCTCGCGCAGGCCTATGAGCAACGAATCAATGAATCGACAGAACAGGCATCCAGTTTGCCGGCGAACGAGTTGCGCCCGAAACTGCTCTCACGTCTATTAGGCACACCTCCATCAGAAGCCTATTTCATTATCCAGGCGCTGGCCCAATGCAGAAATCTTGATGGTGACGTATGCGAATTTGGTGTCGCCCAAGGTGAAACATCGGCAGTGATAGCCAACGAGATAGCGAAATCAACAACCAAGAATCTGCACCTGTTTGATTCATTCGAGGGGCTTCCGAAGCCGACTGAAAAGGATCAGTTGAAGGATGATATCTATGCGCTGGGCAGCTTAGATGCTTACACCGGACTGATGTCATACCCTGAAGATATGGTTCGCGCCCGTATGGAAGCGATTGCCTTTCCTGCGCAAAGATATGTGGTACATAAGGGTTTCATTGAACAGCTGATCCATAATGATAAAAATCTCCCTGATGCAGTATGTTTTGCTTATGTGGATTTTGATTTCTACGAGCCGATAAAGATCGCACTTGAGTATCTGCATAAAGTTATGCCCAGCGGTGCGATGATTGTTGTGGATGACTATAACTTCTTTTCGACCGGCGCAAAGACAGCTGTTGATGAATTTGTCGCAGAGCAGAATTCTAAGGGCATCACCTATGAATGTCTTGTGCCTGATAGCCGGTACGGATATTTCGCAGTTCTGACCAAACGGCGCTGAATAATTTAGGCCATGAGAACTGTCCCGCCTAAATGGCTCAGATTGAATTGGACAAAGGCAGGTCTGATTTGATTCGGGTGATCTGAAGCATTTGTTATGCACGGACATGGGAAATGTGAACGATGAATAAAAGTATAAGCCCTAAAAAAAACGCAACGATAACCGAGTCATTTGCCGTCGTAACCCCGAATTTCAATATGGGGAATTATCTCGCGCGCACAATCGAATCAGTTGTCCGAAATCTGCGCCCGGGCGACGAGTATTTTGTGATTGACGGCGGTTCGACGGATAACAGCGTCGAGGTTATCCGGTCATACGAAAAGCATCTGACCGGCTGGGTGAGCGAACCGGATGCAGGCTATGCGGATGCTCTTGCCAAGGGGTTCGAGTGCTCAAACAGCGAATATATGTGCTGGATAAATTCCGGTGACCTGTTGCTCGATGGGGCAATTGATGAAGCGCGCGCAAGGTTGACCTCTGCGGGTGCGGACTTGATTTTCGGGGACGATTTTTACATTGACGAGGCAGACAGCGTTATCTCTTGCAGTTATGGCAGGATGGATTCGTTGAGAAATATGATGCTTTACGGGGCATGGACCCCGTTGCAGGACGCCTGTTTCTGGAAGCGCGAATTGTACGGTGCGGTTGGCGGTCTGGATGTAGGCCTGAAATATGCCGCCGACTTTGACCTGTTCTTGCGGATGAGTATGGCGGGCCGTTGTGAATATGTACCGCTGGCATTCAGCGCGTTTCGTAAACACCAGGGGCAGAAATCCATACGCGGGCGCACTGAGTACAAAAGCGAACGCCATCGTTGCCAGGCAGTAGCGTTGAGAAAGAGCAATTGCTCATGGTTAAAAAGGCAATTCCTGACGATGTATTACTGGATGGCAGTTCGGTTACGCGCCAGGGTGTTGCAGAATTTTTATCAATCGAAGCGGCAGGCCGGTGAATCCATTCGCCATTTGGTTTGCCGCTCATACAACTGAATTTGGCATACCAAGATGGCTGACGGAAGATTGAGAGGTTTGGCGAAAAATTGGATCAAGGCATTCCTGCTGCCGGTTCCGCTGGCGGGATTGTTGGGGCTGCCCAGGTACATTTTTGACTGGTTTGGATATGTCAAATTGACGGGAACCAGCCCGGGATTCAGAGACAGCTATCCGTGCCTGACGGACAGGCTTAGCACCACGCCGTTTGATCCGCATTATTTCTTTCAGGGCGCATGGCTGGCGCGCAAGGTTGCACAGGCTGCTCCGGCACAACATGTAGATGTGAGCTCGAGTGTGATGACCATCGCGGCGCTGAGCGGGTTTGTAGATACGGTATTCGTTGATTACCGGCCATTGCAGGTGTCGTTGCCGAACCTGGACTGCCGGGCCGGGAACATCACGAAGTTGCCCTTTGAAGACGGTTCGGTGAATTCACTTTCCTGCCTGCATGTGATCGAGCACATCGGGCTTGGGCGTTACGGAGATCCGCTCGATCCGCACGGCAGTTTGCGGGCAGCCAGCGAGTTGCAGCGCGTTTTGCTTCCGGGCGGCAATCTATACTTGTCTACGCCGGTCGGCCGCGAACGGGTGTGTTTCAATGCACATCGTGTGTTTGCACCGGACACGGTGGTATCCATGTTCGGCGAAATGGAGTTGGTTTCATTCTCCTGTGTGGATGATGCCGGTAATCTTGTGCAAGACGCTACACTCGCGTCGGCTCATGCGAATGAATATGGATGCGGTTTGTTCCATTTCCAGAAGCGGCATTGATCAACCGAGGCTCCAAAGACGCGCTATGTTAAAACGAATTTTGTCCGCAATCCTGGGCAACGAAATATCACAAAGGGGATTACAGTTCATCGTGTTTGTTGCCCAGTATTTTATGGGCATCGGCTCCGGATCATCAGTTGATTCGAGCGGGGAATCGGCGGTATTCAAAATGCTCGCACAAAGGAAGCTGCCGCCATATTGTATTTTTGACGTTGGCGCCAATCAGGGTCAGTTTCTTGAGTCGGCGCTTTCCAATCTTTCGGATGGTGCGCAGATACACGCTTTCGAGCCGGCCTCTGAAACATTCAGGCTGTTGTCAAAGAATACCGGTAACAATCCTGGCGTCATCCTGAATAATTTTGGGATGGGCAAAGAGCCTGGATCGTTTGAGTTGTTCTACGATAAAGAAGGCTCCGGACTGGCCTCGCTGACCAGCAGAAGGCTGGATCATTTCGACATAAAATTCTCGCAATCCGAAAATGTGACGCTAGACACGATCGACAACTATTGTGCCCTCCGCAACATCGATCAAATTGACCTGCTCAAGATTGATGTAGAGGGACATGAACTCGATGTGCTGGCAGGAGCAACCGGTATGCTGGGCAGTGGCAGGATAGGCATGGTGATGTTTGAGTTCGGCGGCTGTAATATCGATACTCGGACATTCTTCCAGGATTTCTATTACTTGTTTACCGGCAATGGCATGTCATTGTTCCGGATTTCTCCTTCTGGGTATTGCTGTCCAGTCAGGGCATATAGCGAATTGTTAGAGCAATTCCGGACAACAAACTTCCTGGCTCTGAGGGACGATTTGTCCACTGCGCTTCCAGCTACCGATAACTAGGAGAAAGTCTGTCTGCATGAAAATTCTCTGCGTTCTCGGGCAACACAATTATGGCGACCCGGCACGCGGCGAGGGGTACGAATATTCGAATTTTCTGCCTGCATTGCGACGGCTGGGCCACGAGGTCATACATTTTGAATCATTTTGCCGGGATGGCTACCTTGATTTCGCCGATCTGAACCATCGATTGCTGGAGTGGGTTCAGGCTGAAAAACCAGACGTCATCCTGTGTGTGCTGTTGGGTTATGAAATATGGCTGGAGACGCTGGATCTGATCCGGAGCGGTTCGCATGCCATCCTGATCAACTGGTCTACCGATGATTCGTGGAAGTACGAGCAGTTCTCAAGATTTATTGCAGCGCCGTTCCATATTTATGCCACCACTTACCCTGATGCAATCAGCAAATCGCTAAAGGACAAGTATTCAAATTTTGTGCTGACTCAATGGGCGGCAAACGCCGAGAGGTTGGTTGAGCCGTTGCCCTCAAGAGAGTGTAGTCGTCCCGTATCTTTTGTCGGGTCTATGTACGGAAACCGCCGGAAATGGATCGCGGCACTGCGGGAGCGCGGGATTGAAGTCGAGTGCTTTGGCCATGGTTCAGAAAGCGGGGCGGTCAGCCTGGAGCAAATGCAGCGCATCATCCGAGAGTCGACTATTAGCCTCAATTTTGGCGATTCTGGCCTGGTCTTGCAGGGAACCACTATTGGCAGGAGCAGACAGATCAAGGCACGGGTATTTGAAGTATCAGGCGCAGGTGGCTTTGTTATGACCGAGCAGGCCGAGAACCTCGAAAAATTTTATGTACCTGGCCGGGAAATAGTGGTGTTTGATGGGGTCGATGAACTGGTGGACAAGATCAAGTATTTTTTGGATCACCCCAAGCAAAGAGACGAAATCGCATGGGCAGGATACCGCCGTACTCAGAATGAACATACTTATGATGAACGCTTTGGCAATCTGCTGATGCTAGTCGCGCAAATGAAGGCGGAAAATCCGGGCGCTACAGCCAGTCGCGAAATTGATTTCGCGCAGTTCGATGCGTTGAGGCAAACACATGTTGTTCACCCGCCGCTGAAGTTTCTGAAATGGCTGCTGCAGTTGCCCTGCATGGCGCTTTGGGGTCGAAAGCGGGGCCCGCGGGCGGCGCGCAGGATATTGTTCGAGATCAGTTGGCGCGTGGCGGGTGCAAAGACCTATACTGCGGGCGGTTGGCCGGGCAGACTGTTTTACAGGGAAAGTTGATGCGAGCTCCCGTGACTGTCATTGTCCCCTGTTATCGTTGTACGCAAACGATCGAACGCGCGATCGCATCAATCATTCGTCAGATCCTTCTGCCTGAAGAAGTCCTGTTAGTCGATGACCATAGCGACGATGGGGGGAGAACTCTGGATTTGCTGTACCGGCTGCAGCAGCGATACCAAGATAAAGTTGACTTGAAAGTGATGCCACTCAAAAAAAATGGCGGCCCAGCGGGTGCACGCAATGCGGGATGGGATGCGGCGACTCAACCCTACATTGCTTTTCTGGATGCCGATGATGAATGGCATCCGGAAAAGCTGGATATCCAATACAAGTATATGCGCGAGAATCCAAAAATCGCCGTCACTGGACATCGGTATACTTTACTACGCGAAAACAATTCCACCCCGATTGCTTTTTCGATAATCGAGTACAAAAAAATCAACCCGAAAAGCCTTCTGTTTCAGAACTGCTTTCCAACCTCATCAGTGATGCTGACAAGTAATATTCCTTTTCGATTCACCGCAGAAAAACGCTGTGCTGAAGATTTCTATCTTTGGCAACAAATCGCGTTTGCGGGATTTCAGATTGTGCGCATCGAGGCTTGTTTGGTGCAATATTACAAGGCACTCTACGGTGAGAATGGTTTAAGCGGCCAGCTTTGGAAAATGGAGAGGGGGGAGTTGGATAATTTTGTCGCACTGTATCGATCAAAAAGCATCAACGGATTGTTGCTTATTGCGGCAACTGGTTTCTCCATTATGAAGTATGTTAAACGGCAGATTGTCACCTGGGTACGCCGGTCAGTCTGTAAGCCACATCGGAAGTGAGATATTGAGTATGAGGATACTAGTCACAGGCGGAGCAGGTTATATCGGATCACATACCTGCGTTGAATTGCTGATGGCCGGGCATGAGGTGATTGTCATCGACAATCTTTCCAACAGCAGCTCCGTCGTGTTCGATCGCATCGAGAATATCTGCAAGCACCGCCCGGTTTTTCATGAGGCGGATGTACGCAATCGCGACAGGGTGGCCGAGATACTTTCAGTGCATGGCATCGAGGCCGTGATCCATTTTGCGGGATTGAAAGCAGTCGGCGAGTCGGTAGAGCAGCCATTGCAATATTACGACAACAACGTGACCGGCAGCCTGGCACTGTTCGATGCCATGGCAGAAACCGGGGTTCGTAATCTGGTATTCAGCTCTTCCGCCACGGTTTATGGCGATCCGCACAGCGTACCGATCCATGAAGACTTCCCTCTTTCGGCCACCAATCCTTACGGCCGCTCGAAATTGATGGTCGAGGAGATACTGCGCGATCTGATATGCGCGGATGAATCATGGCATATTGCGCTGCTGCGCTATTTCAATCCAGTCGGTGCCCATGAGAGCGGGTTGATCGGCGAAGATCCGGGGGGGACCCCGAATAACCTGATGCCCTATGTCAGTCAGGTTGCGGTGGGTCGCAGGACGGAGTTGCAGATATTCGGCGGGGATTACCCCACGCCGGACGGAACCGGTGTTCGCGATTATATTCACGTCGTGGATCTCGCCGATGGACACATTGCCGCGCTGGATTGGCTGCAGCGGCACAAGGGCGTGCATACATTCAACCTTGGAACAGGTCAGGGGACAAGTGTGCTGGAGGTTGTGCATGCGTTCGAAACGGCCAGTGGCAAACCTGTGCCGTATCGCATTGTGGATAGAAGGCCGGGCGATATCGCGCAGTGCTACGCAGACTCGTCGCGTGCCGAACTGGAACTCGGCTGGAAGGCAAAGCGCGGCATCACGGAGATGTGCAAAGACGCCTGGAATTGGCAGGTCAAGAATCCCGGCGGATATGAAGACTAGCCAACCCAAGGTACTTTTCTTTGTCACCGAAGACTGGTTCGTATGTTCCCATTGGTTGCCGTTGATCATCGCCGCCAAAGATGCAGGTTACGACGTGGTTGTGGTCACACGAACCAACAAGCACGCGGAGCAAATTAGGGTGCACGGGATACGGGTGATCCCGTTCGAAATATCACGGCGCGGTTCCAATCTGTTCCGTGAATTCACCACCGTACTGCGGCTGCTCGGTATCTATCGCAAAGAGAAGCCGCACATGGTTCATCACGTCGCGATGAAACCGATGTTGTATGGATCGCTGGTTGCACGTCTTGTCCGCATACCACACACCATAAACTGGGTGGCCGGAATGGGGTGGCTGTTCGTTTCCAATAACCGGCGGGCAAAAATGCTGCAAGGCGTGGTGCGCAAAGCACTCGAGATGCTGTTGCGCGGCACATCGGTGATCGTGGAAAACCAGGACGACCAGGCGATCATAGCCAGCCTGGGCGTTGCATACCGGGATATCCATCTGGTTCCCGGGGCAGGCGTGGACACGTCGGGGTATGCGCCATCACCGGAATCTGAGGGTGTCCAATTGGTGGTGTTGCCTGCGCGCATGCTTTGGGATAAAGGGGTGGGAGAATTCGTAGATGCGGCGAAACAGCTACGGCAGCGCGGGGTGAAAGCCAGATTCGTGTTGGTGGGTGAACCGGATGAAGGTAATCCGGCAAGTGTTTCTGAAGAGCAACTGCGGGCTTGGCAAAATGAGGGTGTTATTGAATGGTGGGGCAGGCGCGAGGATATGCCGCAGGTCTACGCACAATCACATATTGTTTGTTTGCCTTCTTACCGGGAAGGCCTGCCGAAATCCTTGCTGGAAGCAGCTTCATGTGGACGTCCGATAGTGACGACCAACGTGCCGGGTTGCAGGGATGTGGTGCGTGACGGAGACAATGGCCTGCTGGTGGAGGCACGGGAAGCGGCTGCGCTTGCGAATGCACTGGCCAGATTGCTTGCTGACCCGGCGTTGCGCCTAAAGATGGGTCAGCGCGGAAGGGAACGTGTGTTGAACGAGTTCTCCCAGGAAAAAATCGTCGCACAGGTTATGGAAATTTATCGCGAGATGTTGTCATGAGCCGGTTTCTGGTTACCGGAGCCAGCGGCTTCGTTGGACGACCACTATGCAAGGAACTGCTCAATCGCGGTTACCAAGTCAGGGCGGCAGTGCGCTCACCCGGTCAATTATCCGCCGCCGCTGAAACGGTAACAGTCGGCGCTATCGATGGCGAAACCGACTGGACAGCCGCGCTCAACGGCGTGGATGCGGTGATCCACCTCGCCGCGCGCGTGCATGTGATGAAAGATCAGGCCGCCGATCCGCTCACGGAATTCCTCAAGGTCAATCTGTACGGTACGTCCAATCTGGCCCAGCAAGCCGCAAGCGCGGGCGTAAAACGCTTTGTCTATGTGAGTTCGGTCAAGGTGAACGGCGAACAGACCACGGTGAACCGCC
>Ga0307375_10002082_pt1 | contig 20932 bp, 20 predicted proteins | sample TR1MG_FD_202531 | JGI IMG/M metagenome (GOLD analysis project Ga0307375, IMG submission 202531) | Soil microbial communities from Risofladan, Vaasa, Finland - TR-1 | ecosystem: Environmental > Terrestrial > Soil > Coastal area > Acid sulfate soil | place: Finland: Risofladan, Vaasa | collected...
GCGTAAAGACGAGGAAGCCCAGAGCACCGCGTGTCGCCAAAGTGGCCGGGGAGGTGGATCCGTTTGCATCGCCGGGAACCGGCAAAAAATCAGAGAATGTTGCGCTGGCCGAAGACGCAGCACATCCATCCCTGTTTTCGGACAAGCAGGAATGAGTCAAGCGGTGGTCTTTGCTTACCATGACGTAGGGGTAGCCGTCGTTTTTGCGTATCACAATGTAGGCGTATGCGTCGTGCAACGTTGGGCGAAGCCGCGGTGCGGGCACGGCAAGCAAGACGCCTATGCTCTGCTTTCGGGAAGTGCGCGATGAGCCGCGCTGTCGTGTTTGCGTATCACAATGTAGGCGTCCGCTGCCTGTCGGTGTTGTTGGCGCACGGCGTGGATGTCGCACTGGTAGTCACGCACCGCGACAACCCCAAGGAAACCATCTGGTTCGACAGCGTGGCGGAACTGGCTGCAGTGCATGACATCCCGACCATCACGCCGGATAACCCGAATACGCCGGAAATCATTGCCAAAATACGCGCGCTGCAGCCGGATTTCATCTTTTCATTCTATTATCGCGAAATGCTCAAGCGCGAATTGCTGGAAATACCCCGGCAGGGCGCCCTTAACATGCACGGTTCGCTGCTGCCTAAATACCGCGGCCGCGTCCCGGTGAATTGGGCGATAATCCACGGCGAAACGGTGACCGGCAGTACCCTGCATTACATGACCGAGAAACCGGACAACGGCGATATCGTGGCTCAGCAATCCGTACCGATATTGCCCAATGACACCGCTTTGCAGGTGTTCCAGAAAGTGACGGTGGCAGCAGAGATGGCATTGAATGCCTGCCTGCCAAACCTGATGGCCGGGCGCGCACAGGCGGTGCGGCAGGATTTGAGCAAGGGCGGATATTTCGGAGGAAGAACCGCAGAAGACGGCGTGATCGACTGGTCGCAGTCGGCCCAGCAGATACATAACCTGGTGCGCGCCGTGGCGCCGCCCTATCCGGGCGCGACCACGCAACTGATCGGCAGGCCGATGCGCATTCTGCAAACGCTGGTCACAAAAGACAAGGCCATCGACGACAAGAAAACTTTCTATGTCAGGGACGGCAAGGCCTATGCGAGCTGCGGGCAGGGCGTGTTGCGGGTGGTGCGCTTCGAACTGGGCGGCATCGCGATGAACGCGGCTGAATTTTCGGCACGATTTGGCACACAACGATTCGAATTTAATTGTTAAGGAAATAAAATGAAAAAAGTACTGATACTCGGCGTTAACGGATTTATCGGCCACCATCTTTCCAACCGCATCCTCGCCACGACCGACTGGGAAGTGTACGGCATGGACATGAGCACCGACCGCATCAGTGACTTGATCGGCAAGCCACGCTTCCATTTTTTCGAGGGCGACATAACCATCAACCGGGAATGGGTCGAATATCATGTCAAGAAATGCGACGTGATCCTGCCGCTGGTGGCGATCGCCACGCCATCCACCTACGTGAAGCAGCCGCTGCGCGTGTTCGAACTGGACTTCGAGGCGAACCTGCCTATCGTGCGCGCGTCGGTCAAGTACGGCAAGCATCTGGTGTTCCCATCGACATCGGAAGTGTACGGCATGTGCCATGACGAAGAATTCGACCCGGAAGAATCGGAATTGATCTGCGGCCCGATCAACAAGCCGCGCTGGATCTATTCCTGCTCCAAGCAGTTGATGGATCGGGTTATCTGGGGTTACGGGATGCAGGATAATCTGAACTTCACGCTGTTCCGTCCATTCAACTGGATAGGTGCGGGGCTGGATTCGATCCACACACCGAAGGAAGGCAGCTCGCGTGTGGTCACGCAATTCCTTGGCCACATCGTGCGCGGCGAGAACATCAGCCTGGTGGATGGCGGGCACCAGAAACGCGCTTTCACTTATATCGACGATGGCATAGATGCGCTGATGAAGATAATCGCCAACAAGGATGGCATCGCCACCGGCAAGATCTACAACATCGGCAATCCGGTGAACAATTTTGCGATACGCGACCTGGCCGACATGATGTTGAAACTGGCAAAGGAATATTCCGAATATAGCGCATCCGCGCAGAAGGTAAAGATTGTCGAGACGACTTCCGCGGCGTATTACGGCAAGGGATACCAGGACGTGCAGAACCGCGTCCCCAAGATCACCAACACCTGCGAGGAACTGGGCTGGAAACCGACCATCAACATGGCTGACACGCTGCGCAATATTTTCGACGCGTATCGCGGTCAGGTGGCTGAAGCGCGCAAGTTGATGGATTAGCATGGCGAAACAAATCGCCCTGAAAATTGATGTGGACACCTATCGCGGAACCCGCGAAGGCGTGCCGCGGCTGGTTGAAGCATTGCAACGGCATCATGCGCAGGCAACCTTCTTTTTTTCGCTCGGCCCCGATCACACCGGTCGCGCGATCAAGCGCGTATTCCGCCCCGGCTTTATCGGCAAGGTATCGCGCACCTCGGTGGTGGAGCACTACGGCATCAAGACACTGCTGTATGGCACGCTGTTACCTGCACCCGATATCGGCAAGAGCTGCGCGGACATCATGCGCATGGTCAAAGTTGTCGGATTTGAAACCGGTATCCATTGTTACGACCACATACGCTGGCAGGATTATGTGGCGAGCAAGGATGCCGAATGGACAAGGCGGGAACTACAGCTCGCGGTCGATCGCTATACCGAAATTTTCGGCGAGGCGCCGCACGCCCATGCTGCAGCCGGCTGGCAGATGAATCGCCATGCGTTACGTTTGATGCAGAATCTGGGTTTTAAATACAGCTCCGATACGCGCGGCACGCATCCGTTTATTCCGACCTGGCAAGCAGAAATCATAGCCTGTCCGCAGCTGCCCACCACTTTACCGACACTGGACGAGTTGATGAACCGCGACGGCATCACACTGGACAACATCGCAGAACATATACTGAAACTTACCGAAGCACCTTCCCCTACCGGGCATGTATATACGCTGCATGCCGAACTCGAAGGCGGGAAATGGCTGCCAATATTCGAGAAATTGTTGCAGGGCTGGAAGGCGCAGGGCTATGCACTGGTATCCATGGAGCAATACCTTGAAGCGCTCGATGTGGCTACGCTGCCTCATCATGAGGTGGTGATGCGCGAGGTCGAAGGGCGCGTCGGCACGCTTGCCGTGCAGGGATAAGTCAAATCAGGATTTACCAGAACCTGCTGGTTTGACCGTCAAAATGATATTGGCATAGTATTCTTGTGCAGTGCATCCGGCTGCGTTTTTTGAATATGGCGTAGCGGCACGCCGAACGAATTTCATGGTGTAGTGCGAAAGTGGGGAGTGCGATGACTTCACAGGAAATCAAAGGGCTGGATGGCTGGGTAGCCTTTCTCAGCAAAGTCGATATCCCGGTTTTGAAACAGACTGCACGCGACCTCAGCGCATTGCACGAGGACGCGGATAATATCAGTGCGCGGGGCGTTGCCGAGGTCATCACGCGTGATCCAATGATGACAGTCAAGTTGTTGCGCTACCTGCAAGGCCACAAGCATAAAAAACAGGAACACGAGGTGGTACAGGTCGAGCAGGCGTTGCTGATGCTTGGGGTAGAGGCATTCTTCAGCAAGTTGCCGCCAAAACCACTGGCCGAGGAGTTGCTGAGCAGCAATACATCGGCACTGATCAGCCTGTTGCATGTGGTGCGCCGTGCCCAGCGCGCTTCCGACTACGCACGCGAATGGGCGGTCAACCTGCGCGATATGCACTTCGAGGAAGTGCATATCGCAGCACTGCTGCACGATTTTGCCGAACTGTTGATGTGGTGTTTTGCGCCGGACGACATGCTTAAGATCAATGCCCTGCAGCAGCAGGACAAGACGCTGCGCAGCCGCGTCGCCCAGGAGCAGGTGCTGGGATTCACCCTGGTTGAACTGCAGTTGGCACTGGCGAAAAAATGGTCGCTGCCCAATTTGCTGATCACCCTGATGGATGGCGCCAGTGCCAGGCAGACGCGTGTGCGCAATGTGGTCCTCGCTGTCAACCTCTCACGCCATTCGGCCAAAGGATGGCAGGATGCCGCACTGCCGGATGATTACAAAGAGATCGGCGAACTGCTGAAATTAAAACCGGAAGAAGTGATGGAAATGGTCGGCGCCAAAGCGGGGAATTAGCTCTACACAGGCAGTTCTGCACGGGCCGCTTTAGCCGATACTCCCTGAGCCCCTAGTCCTTGCCAAACAAATCCCGACTGTAAATCTTGCCCGCCACGTCCCGGATGTCGTCGGTGATGCGGTTGGCCACGATGATGTCGGATTCCTTCTTGAATTGTGCCAGGTCATTCACCACCCTGGAGTGGAAAAACTCCGCTTCCTTGAGTGCAGGTTCATAAACAATCACCTCGATACCCTTGGCCTTGATGCGTTTCATGATGCCCTGGATGCTGGAAGAACGGAAGTTGTCAGAGCCGCTCTTCATCACCAGGCGATGAATGCCGACTATCTTCGGGTTGCGCTTGACGATACTGGCTGCAACGAAATCCTTGCGCGTGGTATTGGACTCGACAATGGCGTTGATCAGGTTCTGCGGGACATCCTGATAGTTGGCGAGCAGTTGTTTAGTGTCTTTGGGCAGGCAGTAGCCGCCATACCCGAACGAGGGATTGTTGTAATGGTCGCCGATGCGCGGGTCGAGGCTCACCCCCTGGATGATCTGTTTGGTATCAAGCCCGTGAGTGGCCGCATAGGTGTCGAGTTCGTTGAAGAAGGCCACGCGCATGGCGAGGTAGGTATTGGCAAACAGCTTGACCGCCTCGGCCTCGGTCGAATCGGTAAACAGGGTGGGGATGTCCTGCTTGATCGCACCCTGCTTGAGCAGATCGGCAAAGGTTTCGGCGCGCTTCGAACGCTCGCCGACGACGATGCGCGAGGGATGCAGATTGTCATGCAGCGCGCGGCCTTCTCGCAAAAACTCCGGCGAGAAAATCAGGTTGCCACAATTGAATTTTGCGCGGGCCTTGACGGTGTAACCGACGGGAATGGTGGATTTGATCACCATCACGGCCTGCGGGTTGATGCTCATCACATCCTGAATGACCGATTCGATCGACCTTGTATTGAAGTAGTTGGTCTCCGGGTCGTAGTCTGTCGGCGTGGCGATGATCACATAGTCCGCACCGGTATAAGCTTCGCGCTTGTCCAGGGTTGCCTTGAGGTTGAGGATGCGGTGGCTCAAATAATCCTCAATCTCGGCATCTTCAATGGTCGATTGCTTGCGGTTGAGCATGTCGACCTTTTCGGGAACGATGTCGATAGCCACCACCTCATTGTGTTGGGCAAGCAGGACAGCGTTGGAAAGACCCACGTAACCGGTACCGGCAATGGCGATTTTCATATCTACTGGCTTTCAAAAATGTGGCAAAAAATAGGCGTGCATTATGCCGCAGAATGCACCTGAGGTCAGCCGCCTTGCGTGTTTGCCAGGAGTGGTTGATATAGTGCCAGGTCGCTCGCCAAGTAGCAGCAGAAGATCACCTCGCGCAGTGAGGATGGTGAACGAATAAATTTACGCACTGCTTCAACCGCCACATTCGCCGCCTGCTCAGGAGGATACCCATAGACGCCGGTGCTGATGCAGGGGAAGGCGATGCTGGCCAGTTGCTGCGAAGCGGCGAGGGACAGGCTCTCGCGGTAGCACGAGGCCAACTGCCTTGCTTCGTTCTGTGACCCGCCATGCCAAACCGGTCCCACGGTATGGATGATGAATTTCGCGGGCAGCTTGTAACCACACGTGAGCCGCGCCTGCCCGGTCGGACAGCCGCCCAACGTGCGGCATTCCTGCAATAGCTCCAGCCCCGCCGCGCGATGGATTGCGCCATCAACACCGCCCCCGCCCAGCAGCGACGAGTTAGCGGCGTTGACGATGGCATCCACGTTCAGTTGTGTGATGTCGCCTTGGATGGAGCGCAGGGTGGTCATGGTGTGCGTTAGTTATCGGGTTTACACAAGACTGTTCACCCGGTTGCTTTTAAAATCGTATTCAACCTATCGAGCACCCTCTGTGCCAAATCAGGCGCAAGGCAATCCAGTTCGATATTGTCCGGCATGGACCTTAGCCAGGTGAGCTGGCGCTTCGCCAGTTGGCGTGTGGCAATGATGCCGGTTTCCAGCAGTTGCAGCTCATCGATTTCTCCTTCCATGAATTGCCAAGCCTGGCGATAACCTACGCAGCGCATTGCCGTCATGTTCGGATGCAACGGATATTTTTCGCGCAGCATGTGCAACTCATCAACCAAACCTTGTTCGAGCATGGCCTTGAAGCGCGTGGCGATGCGGGCGTGAAGTTGCGCGCGGTCGGAGGGGATGAGCGCTATGGGGATGATGCGATACGGCAGTTCGGCATTTTGCTGTTCGGCAATCAGCACGGACATCGGTTGGCCGGTGAGACGGTAGATTTCCATCGCACGCTGAATGCGCTGCGTGTCGGTCGGATGCAGGCGCGCGGAGGTTTCGGCGTCAACCTTGGCTAGTTCGCTGTGCAGGTGTTCGATGCCGCGCTGCGCGATCTCGGCATCCAGTGCGGCGCGCACTTCCGGGTTGGATGGCGGCAGGTCGTTCAAACCTTCGCGAAGTGCCTTGAAGTAAAGCATGGTGCCGCCGACCAGCAACGGAATCCTGCCGCGCTGCGTGATGTCGGCCATCAATCTCAGCGCGTCATGGCGGAACGCGGCGGCGGAGTACGCCTCGGTCGGGTCGATGATGTCGATCAGGTGATGCGGCGCACGGGCGAGAGTGGCGGCATCCGGCTTGGCGGTGCCAATGTTCATGTCACGGAATACCAGCGCGGAATCCACGCTGATCAGTTCCACCGGCAGATGCTTGACCAGTTCCACCGCGACGCCGGTCTTGCCGCTGGCGGTGGGACCCATCAGGAAAATGGCGTGCGGCAGATCGCGGCTCATCTATGCATCACTGACCGCGCATGAACATCTTGTCCAGATCGTTCATGCTCAACTGAAACCAGGTCGGGCGGCCGTGATTGCACTGGCCGGAACGTTCTGTGTGCTCCATCTCGCGCAGCAGCGCGTTCATTTCGGTGATGCTCAGGATGCGGTTGGCGCGCACCGCGCCGTGGCAGGCGAGACTGGAGAGCAGTTCGTCGCGCCGTTCGGTCAGCGCGCGGCTTGCGCCGAATTCGCGCAATTCATCGATCACGTCATGTGCGGCGGCTTCGGCTTCGGATTGCTTGAGCATCACCGGCATGGCCCGCACTGCCAGCGTATTCGGTGAGAGCGGCGCAATGTCGAAACCGAGTTTGCAGAGTGCATCCTGTTCGGCTTCCACGGTAGCGACTTCCAGCGCATCGGCATAAAAACTGACCGGGATCAGCAGCGGTTGGGTGGCAATCTGCTCGGCATCCAGGGAGGTCTTGAGCTTTTCATACACGATGCGCTCGTGTGCGGCGTGCATGTCCACCACGATCAATCCATGTGCATTTTGTGCAAGTACGTAAACACCGGAGAGTTGCGCGAGTGCGAAACCGAGGGGAAATTCGTCCTGGGGCAAGGGGCGGGGCGAGAGCGGCAAGGAGGCTGCTGATGCCGGATATTGCGCTTCTTGTTTTTCGCTCCGTGTTTGTATCTCCCACAGGCGATAGGCGGCTTCCTGTTCCGCAACACCGAGCCGCATGGATTGTTGGGTCGGGATATACGCTGTCTGGGGTTGCTGTTCGGTTGCGTGGTTCTCCTGCCCGCTTGCCGGGACAGCGAGTGCCTGTTGCAGGGTATGAAAAATGAATTGATGGATGCCCTGGCTCTCGCGGAACCGTACCTCGCTTTTGGCGGGGTGCACGTTCACGTCGACTTGCTCCGGTGGCAGTTCGAGAAACAGCACGAAGGCTGGATGACGCTGGTGATGCAGGATGTCCTGGTAGGCCTGCCTCAGCGCGTGGCTGGCAACCTTGTCGCGCACGAAGCGGCCGTTCACGAAGAAATACTGTGCATCCCGGTTGGCGCGAGAATAGGCGGGCAGTGCCGCCAGGCCCTGCAAGGTCAAATGCGCCGCGCTGCGCGAAACCGGCACGGCGGCCTGCCCGAAAGCGTCGCCGAGCACAGCGGTGACGCGTTTCAAAGCGGCTTGTTCACCCTGCAGGGCGGGCAATTGCCAGATCGTGCGTCCGTTGTGCTGTAGCAAAAAACCGACATCGGGACGCGACAACGCGATGCGCTTGAAGGCTTCATCGCACCAGGCGAATTCAGTGGATTCGGATTTCAGGAATTTTCGGCGTGCCGGGGTGTTGAAATAGATCTCGCGAATTTCGACCGTGGTGCCTTGCGCATGGTTGGCGGGAACTGCTGAGCCGGGTCGTCCATCGACCGCGTCGATTTTCCATCCGTGAGTGTCCGATTTGGTTCGGCTGGTGAGGGCAAGTTGGGAAACTGCCGCCATGCTCGCCAGTGCTTCGCCGCGAAAGCCCATGCTGGCAACCTGCTGCAGATCATCCAGCGATGCGATCTTGCTGGTGGCATGGCGCATCAGCGCCTGCGGCAGTTCATCCCCGGCAATACCCATGCCGTTGTCGCGCACCCGCAACAGCTTGATGCCGCCCGCATCAAGTTGCACCGATATCTCGGTTGCGCCGGCATCCAGGCTGTTTTCCAGCAGTTCCTTCAGCGCAGCAGCCGGGCGCTCGATGACCTCGCCGGCGGCGATTTGGTTGATGAGCAGTTCGGGGAGCAGCCGGATCGCAGGCATGGGTTGGGGAAGTGTTATTTTGTCACCGGATTATAACGGAGAAGCCGCAACGTTTTGTCTGGACAAGATACTGGCCGGTGCACGTGATTCGGCATGAACATGTTGCGCATTCGGGACCGGATTTGGCCGTTGCACAGCTTGACTTTTTGTCTAATTGGGCGCTGAATTCGCACCCGTAGTTGACCAGATTACTCGTGTATAACCCCAAGTTAAGGAGAATATCTTGAAACACATCAAAAGTTTGTTCATTGGTTTAGCACTGGTTGCATTGGCAAGTCCCGTTTGGGCAGCCGAGGCAGGTTCGATCACGATCAGTTCTCCGGCAAATGGCGCGGTGCTACAGAGCGGGAGCGGCAACAAGCTGGAATTCAATGTCCATTTGAGCCCGGACGGCAATCATGTGCATATCTACGTCGACGACCAGAGGCCCATCATCGACCGTGACATCCATAATTGCCCATGCAGCATCGATTTGCCCAATCTGACGCCCGGCAAACATACCATCGCGGTTAAAGAGGCAACAGTCAGTCATGCCTTGACCGGGATCGAGGGAGTGACCACGGTAACGGTCAAATAACCAGAGCGGAAAATTCAAACAGTGCAAAATCTGATCTATGCACTGATCCAGGTCATACATAACTTCGGTGCCGTAACCGTGGTGGGCACTGCCGCAGCGGCCATCTGGCTTGCGCATGGCAATGCCGGGGTTCGGCACCGAATGTCGTACCTGATGGCTTTGGCTTGGGCTGTCCAGGCGGCGAGTGGCCTGATGTTTGGCGCGATCACCTATTATTTCGAGAAGCATCTGCCGGATATTCACGGTGTCGCGGTGGATGCGCTGCTGGTGAAAATAGGTTGCGCTGCGGCCGGGTTTATTTTGGCGGTAGCCTATATAAGGTTCAATTCGGGCTGGAGCGCAAAGAAACAACTTCTTGCATGGCGCGCGCTGCTGGCTCTCGGCGCGATTGCGCTGGCCTGTGCCGCCTTTCTGCGCTGGTTTTCCTGAATTTCCCAGGCTTTTCCTATCGGTGCACAACCGACAATCGGATGAGTCTGCACGGCTGTAGCAGACGCCGTGTAGTCTTTATTCAAGTAGTGCAGGTATAATCGCGGCCACCAAAACCAGCCTTTTTTACCAAAAAACAGTACTCGTGTACCTGAAAATGGACGGGTAGTCTGAAATAAATTAATTAATGAGGAGAGCTCCATGCGTATAGGGATTCCTGCGGAAACTCTATCAGGCGAAAAACGTGTTGCGACAGTACCTGAAGTCGTAGAGAAGCTCATCAAGCTGGGCTTCCAGGTGGCGGTTGAATCCGGTGCCGGAAATGGAGCGAATTGCAGTGACGAAAGCTACCGCTCTGCTGGTGCCGAAATCATCGTTGGTGCTGCCAAGCTGTGGGCTGAATCGGATATCGTTTTCAAGGTAGGTGTACCAACGGCGGAGGAAGCCGGCTTACTGCGCGAAGGCGGCAACTTGATCGGTTTCATCTGGCCGGCACAAAACCCCGAATTGATGCAGCAACTCGCCGCCAGGAAGGCAACCGTGCTCGCCATCGACTGTCTGCCGCGCGTGTTGAGCCGCGCCCAGAAGATGGACGCGCTGACCTCGCAAGCCGGCGTTGCCGGCTACCGCGCCGTCATCGAGGCCGCCAACGCGTTTGGCCGATTCTTCAACGGCCAGATCACGGCTGCGGGCAAAGTTCCGCCGGCCAAGGTATTCATCGCCGGTGCTGGCGTGGCCGGGCTGGCGGCGATTGGCACGGCTGCAGGCCTGGGCGCGATCGTGCGCGCCAACGACACCCGTGCCGAAGTGGCCGACCAGGTCAAATCCCTGGGGGGTGAATTCGTCAAAGTCGAATATGAGGAAGAAGGCGGCGGCGGCGGCGGTTATGCCAAGGTGATGAGCGAAGGTTTCCAGCAGGCACAGCGGGAAATGTACGCCAAGCAGGCCAAGGAAGTGGACATTATCATCACGACCGCTTTGATCCCGGGCAAGCCCGCGCCAAGGCTGATCACAGCCGAGATGGTGCAGAGCATGAAACCCGGCAGCGTCATCGTTGATATGGCTGCCGAACGGGGTGGCAATTGCGAACTGACCGAGCCTGGCCAGGCGGTGGTGAAGCACGGCGTAACCATCGTCGGTTACACCGATCTGAATAGTCGCATGGCCAAGCAGTCTTCGACCCTGTATGGAACGAATCTATTCCGTCTGACCGAAGAGCTGTGCAAGACCAAGGATGGCATCATCGACGTCAATATGGAAGATGATGCGATACGCGGCCTGACCGTGATCAAGGATGGCGTAGTCACCTGGCCCGCGCCTGCGCTGAAATTGCCAGCCGCTGCGGCTAAACCGGCTGCAGCCAAACCGGTTTCAGCTCCTGCCGCGCACGGCCATGGCGGCCGCGGGGCCCCGGCCTCAGCAAAAAAAGTTGCCGTGATATTCGGCGTTGCCGCGCTGCTTTTCCTGCTCATCAGCGCTTACGCGCCCGCAGCGTTCCTCGGCCACTTTACCGTGTTCGTGCTCGCCTGCTTCGTCGGCTATATGGTGGTGTGGAATGTTACTCCGGCCCTGCATACCCCGTTGATGAGCGTCACCAATGCGATCAGCAGCATCATCGCCATCGGAGCGCTGGTGCAGATTGCGCCCCCTCTGGCGCTGGGTCTGGACCGCCCGGACAGCTGGATACGCTGGCTGGCGGTAGCGGGTATTGCGCTCACTGCAGTCAATATGTTCGGCGGTTTTGCCGTCACCGGACGTATGCTGTCGATGTTCCGAAAACAAGGGTAAATCATGATTTCTTCAAGCTTGGCAGCAGTTTCATATATCGGCGCGACCATTCTGTTTATTCTTAGCCTTGGTGGCCTTTCCAATCCCGAGACGTCGCGGCGCGGTAATCTTTACGGAATCATCGGCATGACGATTGCCGTGCTGGCCACCGTGTTTGGCCCGCGTGTCACGACGGCCGGCCTGCCGTGGATCATCGCTTCGATGTTGGTTGGTGCCAGCATCGGACTCTATGCAGCGCGCAAGGTGCAGATGACGCAGATGCCCGAACTGGTTGCGTTGATGCACAGCCTGGTGGGTCTGGCTGCCTGTCTGGTTGGCTTCGCCAATTACATCGATCCGATGGCGGCGCTGCATCTGTCCAGTGCTGAAAAAGGGATCCACGAAATTGAGATATATGTGGGCATATTGATCGGCGCGGTGACCTTCTCCGGTTCCCTGATTGCCTTCGGAAAACTTTCGGGCAAGATTGGCGGCAAGCCGCTGTTGCTGCCGGGACGCCACTTCATGAATCTGCTGGGGCTTTTGGTCGTCATTGGGTTTGGCTGGCAATTCCTGCACGCTGAAACGACCAGTGCGGGTATGACAGACCTGATTGTAATGACGGTAATCGCCCTGCTGTTCGGCATCCATATGGTGATGGCCATCGGCGGCGCCGATATGCCGGTTGTGATCTCGATGCTGAACTCCTATTCCGGTTGGGCGGCGGCTGCAACCGGCTTTATGTTGAACAACGACCTGCTGATCGTCACCGGCGCCCTGGTGGGATCCAGCGGCGCCATCCTTTCCTACATCATGTGCCGCGCGATGAACCGCAACTTTTTCAGCGTTATTGCGGGCGGATTCGGCAGCGGGGGCGGCAAACCAGCCAAATCTGGCGGCGCTGAGCAACCTGCTGGCGAAGTGGTGGCCATCAGTGCGGTCGAAACGGCAGAGCTGTTGCGTGAAGCCAAAAGTGTGATCATCGTGCCGGGGTACGGCATGGCAGTGGCCCAGGCTCAGCACGCGGTCAATGAGATCACGCAGTTTTTGCGCGAGAAAGGTGTCAACGTGCGTTTCGGTATCCATCCGGTTGCCGGCCGCATGCCGGGCCACATGAACGTGTTGCTGGCCGAAGCCAGGGTGCCTTACGACATCGTGATGGAGATGGATGAGATCAATCCAGACTTTCCGGATACCGATGTCGCCATGGTGATCGGTGCAAACGACATCGTTAATCCGGCTGCGCAGGAAGAACCGGGCAGCCCCATCGCCGGCATGCCGGTATTGGAAGTCTGGAAGGCCAAGACTTCCATCATGATGAAACGCAGCATGGCTACCGGCTATGCGGGCGTGGATAATCCGCTGTTCTACAAGGAGAACAACCGCATGTTGTTCGGCGATGCCAAGAAGATGCTGGATGAAGTTCTCGTTGCGTTGAAAGCATAATTGAGCACGGTCGCGCTCAGGGCGGGCTGCTCTGATGTGAAACAAGTCGTTTGAATGGAAGCCAGGTCAACCTGGCTTCTTTTTTAGGGTGCTTCAGGCATGTTGGGATTTGGCTACCAGGACGACTCCCAGCAAACTTTCTATTGTGTAAATCGTGCTGGATACGTGGTGCAACATAGCGAAGCGCGCTGCCAACGTGCTGTGCATTACATCGAGTGGCATAGCCTCCAGCTTGAGGCCGGTCATGACCGGCTGAATGCCGAACTGCAGCACCAGCGTGATCAGCAACATCACCGCGACTGTCCAGAACCGGGCTTGCCGAAATGATGCGCGGCCGGACACGCTCATGCTCTGAATCAGCAGGTACAATCCGCAGACGATGCCGAGATAGGATACCAAAGTGAACATCTGCCCGGCCAGCATTCCCGCAAGTTGCCGGTCAGGTTGTGCGTAAAACAGCACAGGCACGGCGAGAAAGCCGACGGCCCATAGGCCGCCAACCCAGGCCGTGGTTAAAAGCGAAGCAACAAGTCTTGAAAAGTTTTTCATGGGATCTAGGTTAGCACAGCAGTAGCCAAAGCAAGTCCAAACAATGAACCTGATGGACTTTATCAGGTCACAAGTCTACCCTGACAGGCGTTGTCATCAAAATAAAGGATATGCCCATGTATTACCTCGTAGACAGCAAGAAGTCATTTGAACAGGCCTCAACCGACCTGGAAGCGGCAGTAAAACGCCACGAATTCGGTGTGCTGCACATCCATGATCTGGGCAATACGCTGCGCAGCAAGGGCATTGCCTTTGCCGAAAATTGCAAGGTATTCGAAGTGTGCAACCCGGGGCAGGCGGCCAAGGTGCTGGGTACCGACATGCGTTTGAACATGGCCCTGCCATGCCGTATCTCGGTGTATACGGAAAAGGGCAAAACCATGATCGGGATGATCAAGCCGGTACCCATGCTGGCCTCCTTGTCCCAGGATCCAGCGCTGGCCGCGATAGCGCAGGAGGTTGAGCTCAAGACCAAAGCAATGATCGAAGAAGCCAGATAGATTAACTGAAAATTTCCATGACACTGATTCCTGTTTGGACCGAACAAATAAAATATGTAGTGGGTATTTTCGCCATTTTGAATCCGCTCGGTGTCATTCCCATTTATCTCAGTCTGATGGAGGATCGCAGCCCGAAAGAGATGGGCCACACGGCTTTCAAGACCGCCGTCGCAGTGGCGGTGATCCTCATGCTTTCGGTTTGGGCGGGCGATGCATTACTGTCGTTTTTCGGAATCGGCATCCCGGCATTTCGCATCGCCGGGGGATTGCTGGTGCTGATTATTGCGATCGCGATGTTTGGCGCAAAAACCAGCACTGCCCGACACACCGATGCTGAGCAGGCTGAAGCGGAGGTCAAGAATGATATTTCTGTCGTGCCGCTGGCAATCCCGCTTTTGGCGGGGCCGGGTGCGATCAGCCTGGCCATTGTCGATGCGCACCAGGCAGGCGGTTGGTCGGGCAAGCTGGTGTTCTGTCTGGGGATAGCGGTGGTGGCGGCAATCGTCTGGCTGGTGTTGCGACTCGCCGAACCGATAGGGGCGCGGCTGGGCACCGGCGGACTCAGCATCGGCACACGGGTGATGGGCTTGATACTTGCCGCGATGGCGGTACAACTGATGGCGGATGGAATGCTGGGATTGTTTCCCGGGCTGTCTCACTGAGCGGTACACCGACGGTGCAGCGCCTTAGGGTTGGTCCTGCCCGGCCGTTTTCTGCAATTCTGTCAGGCCTCCCGGAATCTGCGCCACCGCATCTTGCGGACCGTTGATTTCGTTCTGCGCCCAGTCCACCGTCCAGCCCACCCCCCATGCCATCAGGGTGGCGAGCACCACCACCATCACGCCGCGTGCCATGCCCTTGGGAACCCCCTGCTCATCCAGATAGCGGTTGAGAAACCAGGCCGCCGCAAGAAACACGATGGTGGATATGGTCAGGTTCAGCATGGCGGGATCGATACCAACATGGGTTTATTCCTTGTCGAGATGAGTGCTCAATTTATTCTCGAACGCATCCGCTCGTCAATTTCAGAAGTTAGTTGCTGTTACACCGGAAGTACCTGCGGTGACATAGCCAAAACCGCTGCTGATCAGTGGGTTCATGCATGTGTTTCCCGCTATAGAGCAGGAAGTTCCGGTTTGGTAGGGTGTTTTGGGATTCCAGTCGTAGCCGTTCAAGCTGGTATAGGTATTGCCGGCCTCGTCGATTGCCACAAACTGGGCCGCCGAGATGAATCCCAGCCAGGGGTCTATTAGAGGCGCGGTCGTATAGGCGGTGGTGGTCTCGACCCCGCGCGGTTCCACCGTAACACCGACCAGATTCGCTGAGGCGGGCACATTGGGCGATGATACAAGGGTCCATCTACCGTTATGGAGGTTGCTGTCGCTGGTCACGATAGTTCCATTGTCGCCTACTGCGACATAGATGGAGCCGTATACCGTCGCAATGGCGGCAACCTGACGCAGGTTCTGGGTTGTTGGGGATGTTGATACTGGTTGCAGACCAGATGTTGGTGGTGCTGAATATGGCAACGGAACCCAGTTACTGCTATTAGTTAGGATAGTGCCACCGTCTCCCACAGCTACATAGAGTCCGTTTGCATAACTCACGCCGTTCAGGTTATGGCTTGTAGTGGGTGATGATACTGACGTCCAAGTCAACCCGTTGTTTATACTCGACATAATTGTTCCGATATCGCCTACCGCATAGAAGGTGCCACCAGCGACGTGTACTATGGAACGCAAATTTTTGGTGGTCGTCGAAGCCCCTACTTTCCAGTTGATTCCATCCGTGCTGTAGACGGCGTTTCCGCCATCACCGACAGCAGCCCAATACAGTCCGGGTGTGGTTGCATTGTTCTGGTTGGCCGCATAACCGGCCACCGCATTCAGGTTGGTTGAGACCGGGGAGGATTGTCCGGTCCAGCTGATTGCGTCGGGACTGGTGAATATCGCGCCGCCTGCACCGACCGCGGCGAAGGTGCCGGTGGCGCTGAGCGCGGTGTTGTTTGCACAGGTTGTCAGGCTGGCGTAACCGAGACCGTAAATATTCGGGGTTGCTGATGTCGAGGTGGATAATGTTGAATTCGGCATCCATTGGTTCGCGCTGGCATTGTAGGGTGTCGCGCGGATCGTGGAGCTGCTTGGCCCGCCGGGCCCGCCGTCGATGCGGCCATTCGTGGCGAAATAATAAGTCAACGCTGTGCCGTTGACTTCATCGATGAGGCCGCACATGTAAGACGGCGTGGGCGCTGAAACCACAGCTTGTGCATTGGCCAAACCGGTCCAGTTGAAGGCGGTGAGGGCGGAGTTTGTCGCAGCAAAAACCCAGTACTCAACACCGGTGGTCGGAATCCATTGAAGTTCAACCCTGCCGTCTCCAGCAATCGCACCCTGATCAGGCGAATAAGGGAGAGAGTTGGCAGATGGGGAAGTTGGAGCCCACGGTGGGGGAGGCGCAGAGGATCCGGTACCCAAGCCACACCCGCCAAGCAGGGACGTTGCCATTGCCGCGATTAATACATAAAACAATTTTTTCACTGTTAGAATTCCTTGAGGGGGATTTAATCCATTTCTGTATACGCGGTACCGGTTCAAAATAGTGCAACCGGCTTTAAATATTCTGCTGCATAAAAACCGGTACCGGCAAATCTGTTTGGAAACCGCCTTGTTGATTTGGTTGCAGTTTGAAGCGGCCGGAACGATACCCGAGCACAAGAAAAATTGAAAGCAACATTGTTACCGGATGTTATCAGTGCCCGCATATTTTGAGTCCCATTCGATCGGTATTTTCTTTAGAATTCCGGCACAAATCTACGCTGGTCTGTGAAGGGTTACGCTGCAATTCGAAATCGAAAAACATCGATTTATCGTACCTGTTTTTCCATGGTTTAGGGATTGCTGTTGTTATAGTTGATTTGTGGAGCCGGCATCATCCCGGGTGCGGCAGTTTCCGCCGGTTTTGTCACCGTCACCGTGGCGGTGGCGATCGTCTGGTTGCCCGAGGCATCGGTTGCCGAATAGGTCACGGTATAAACCCGCCCGGCCGGGCTGTTGCTTTGCGCGAGCAGCTTGAAATAGCGGTCATCAAGGCCATAGCTCGCATCGCGGATGTCGTTCGGCTCGAGATACTCGTTGGCGGTGATCGATACCAGCTTGATTTCAGGAAAGCGATCGTAGTCGTCCTTCAGGATGAATGATGCCTTGATGGGTACGAACTGGCCGGTTTGCGAGACGATCGTGTCGGGACTCAAAATAACCGTCAGACTGGGTGGCGTAATGTCGAGCTGCTCGATCGGAACGGTCAATTTGGCGGGACTTCCGTCGATGAAGGTTACCAGTGCATGCCCGCTCAGATAGCTGCTGTCAGCCTTATCCAGGGAAACACTCAGCTTGTTCAGGGTATAGCCGGTACGTATCTGGGGCGAATGTTCATTCAGGGGTTCCCAGGCGATGGCATGGGCGACATTGTTATCCGGCGCGATCACACTTGCGCGCCATCCTGTCGGGCCGTTGTAGCTGGTCGAGGGTATGCCCAGATTTGCGTTCCACCCAGACGGGAGGCTGACCAGTTCATTGACATCATTCTTGGGATTTCCGTCATTCTGTTCATTTCGCCCGATCGTAACGGCGGTGATATTTTGCTGGCTGTTATTGGTCACCCGATAGTGATATACGATTTTGCCGCCGGCGTGCTGTGCATACACGCCGACGACGGCAAGGGGCTTGCCATCACTTGTCGTCGCTGTCGTGTCTGCAGCGCAAGCCTGGAATGAACAAGCCAGACTGGATGCCGCGAGCAGCATAATGGCAATACTCTGTTTCATCATGGTTTACTTCCTCAAGAATTGTTTTGGTTCAATCATCGCCGTGCTTGGCAAGCAGCTCAGGGTTGTTGTTGACCGGCTTCCTTGAGCAGCTGTGTCAAATTGACCGAAGTCTGCGCGGCCGCCTGCGGACCCTCGATTTTGACTTGTGCCCAGTCCACCAGATCCCCGGCACCCCATGACACCAGGGAGGCGAGAACAAATACAATCACGCTGCGTGTCATACCCTTGGGAATTCCCTGCTCATCAAAGTAGCGCCTGGCAAACCAGGCCGCAATGAAGAATACGATGGTCGAGATGACCATATTTGACATGGAAGGAAGCATCGGAAAATTATTCTCTGAAGTTGGTTTTGTGCGACATGATAACGGTTGGACCACCCGGATGCCAAAAAGCGTATTTTAGCATTACCGATACAAAACCTTCCGAATCAATAAAATCTTTAAGCCAGCGACGCAAGGCCGGATAGTTTGCCTGCGCAAACCATGTCCTGTCGACCTCGGCAAACTGGCGGACAAAAGGGAAAATGGCCGCATCGGCAATTGATAATCCATCACCCAGCAGGTAATGCGACGCAGCCAACCGGTTTTCCAGTTGCATCAGGAATTCTTCACCCTTGCTGCGATAATGGATTTGCGGGTATTCCGGATAGCGGTCGGGGTATTTGTAGCGATCCAGATGATACTTGAACACGGTGTCGTTTTCGCGGACCAGGGGAGTGGCAGCATAGGCGTGGCTATCATTCTGTCCCAGCCAGCCCTGTGGATCATTCTGGTGCAATGCCCATTGCATGATTTCCCAACTCTCATCGATCACCTGTCCATCAGCCAAAACCAGCACCGGTACGCTGCCTTTTGGAGAAGCAGCCAGCATACTCGCCGGCTTGTCGCGCAATGAAACTTCGCGCAACTCGACCGCCATGCCGCTCGTATAAAGCGCAAGGCGGGCGCGTATCGCATAGGGGCAGCGCCGGAATGAATAAAGTACAGGCAACACAGGTTGACGGTCTCAGAAAGAATCGGGGGCTGGTCTGGAGGCGAAGTTGCGAAATTGCCGCGGTTTTTAATGATAACTGCAGAAGCCGCATTGATACAACAAAGGATAGTCACATATCCTTTGTTGTATCAAGACCGGGCATGGTGCGTCCAATAGTGTTGGTGTGTCTTGCGGTAGCGTTCGATTTTTAATTCATCGGCGTTCATGTCGACCAGGATCGCACCGTCTTGATCTGAACGAAGTAGCGTTGCACCGCTGTCATCGTAACGCCGGACTATGCTCTGTTTCGGATGTCCATAGCGGTTTCGATACCCCGCGGTGAACACCGCATAACGGGGATTGACCGCGGAGATGAATTTTTCCGTGGAGGATGTCTTGCTGCCGTGATGCGGAACCACCAGCAATGCTGCCGGCAGTTTATCCAAGTGTTTCGCGAGCAGTTCCGCTTCGGAAGCGGCCTCGATATCGGCAGTCAAAAGAATGTGCTGATTCCCGATGCTGATGCGCAACACGCAACCCCGGTCGTTGTCGCTGATGTTCGTTTGCGCATAACTGGTTTTGTCCGGATGCAGCATCTCGAACAGCACCCCGTCCCATTGCCAGCTTTGCCCGTCAATGCAACGCCGTTTATCCACCGATGTCTGCAATAGCGGATGCCCGTCCGGCAATGAGGAGGCGAGCCAGCCGATCGGCATGGCCTGCATGATGGAGTCCGCGCCGCCGGTGTGATCAGTATCGTCGTGGGTGAGTATCAGACCGTCCAGTTTGCGGATGCCCATCGCGCGCAGCGACGGGATCAGGATGCGGTTGCCGCTGTCCGCACTGCCGCTGAAATCCGGGCCTGCATCATAGAGCAGCGCGTGATGCCGGGTTTGTGCGGCAACCGCAAGGCCCTGCCCGACATCGAAAATAGTCAGGCGCAGGCTGTCTTTTGCGGGTTTCTGCGGCGTGTTGAGGAACATCGGCAGCAACAGGACGACGCCCAGCCAGCGTGCCGGAAAACCTCGCGGCAACAGGATCACCACAGCACCCAGCATGCCGGCAGCGATGCTCCATGCCGGCGGCGCATGCTGTGTCCATACGGCCTGCGGCAGGCTGTTCAGCCATTCCAGCAATGCCATGGTCCAGCCCATTACGGTATGCGCCAGCCACAGTGGCGCGCCCCAAATGTTGAAATGCGGGGGCAGCACCGCGCCGAGCAGGGTGAGCGGCACCACGACCAGGCTCACCAGCGGTATCGCGAAGGCATTGGCGATCGGCGAGACCAGCGAGACTTGCTGGAACAGCGCGAGCAGCATTGGAATCAGGCCTATGGTCATCGCCCATTGCACCCTGCCGTATTCCACCAGCACCCGCAAGGGGTACGCCGAAGGGTGCCCGACGGCTTTGCCGTCACCCTTTCGCAGCACATGCGAGGGTTTCAGGCGATATGCCGTCACGTACAGGATCAGTGCCACCGCGCCGAAAGACAGCCAGAAGCCGGGCGACAGGATGGACCACGGGTCGGGAATCAGCACGCCGAGCAGCGCGATGCTGAGTATCTGGGCCGGCGAAAAATTCCGGTTCAGCCAGAGCGCGACGGCCACCGCACCGGCCATATATACGGTGCGCTGTGCCGGTACGGCAAAGCCGGACAGTAGCGCGTAGGCCAGCGCCACCAGCAACCCCACCAGGGCGGCTGCGTTGCGCGCAGGCAAGCGCAGGGTAAGCCACACGCTGCGCCGCCACAGCCAGTAGGCGAGGGCAAAACCCAGGCCGGCGAGCATGGTGATATGCAGGCCGGAAATGCTCATCAGGTGATTCACGCCGGTACGCGTGAACACCTGCCATTGCGCCTGCGGGATGCTGCTCTGGTCGCCGATCGCGAGTGCAGTCAGCACGCCTGCATAAGGTGCAGCGGACAGTGCCGCGTCGAACTTGTCACGCACCAATTCCCGCCAATGCTGGACACGGTAGTTGAAACCGCCTGCCAGCCTTGCGACAAGCAGGTTATCCGCCTTGTTGTTCACATACCCCACAGCGCGCACATTGTTTTCCAGCGCCCACAATTCAAAGTCGAAACCGTGCGGGTTGCTGCTGCCGTGCGGCTGTTTGAGGCGAACCGTGAGT
>Ga0307375_10002083_pt1 | contig 20924 bp, 28 predicted proteins | sample TR1MG_FD_202531 | JGI IMG/M metagenome (GOLD analysis project Ga0307375, IMG submission 202531) | Soil microbial communities from Risofladan, Vaasa, Finland - TR-1 | ecosystem: Environmental > Terrestrial > Soil > Coastal area > Acid sulfate soil | place: Finland: Risofladan, Vaasa | collected...
CTGAAAAACATGGCGAAGGTACAGGTACTAATCAAGCTGGAACATCTGATGCTTCCGGTATTCGTGGTATGGAAAAAGATCAAGAACAAGACATCGCTAAAGAAATGAGATCTGTCTTTGAAAATGACGATAAAGACGAAGACGATGAAGATAAAGACGAAGAAGATAAAGACGAAGAAGAAATGGAAGAAGCTCTTCGTATGTTCTTCTCAGAACAAGATGACGATACAGGGCATGAAGAACCTGATGGAGACGAAGACGAAGAAAAAGATCTCGATGTTGATAAAGGTATGAAAGAGGGTGTATTTTCTGAAAAAGAATGGGATGACGAAGATGTCCCAAAATCCAAGGAATACACCGATGAAGTAACTGAAGATATCGAAAATGCCGTCATTGAAAAACTCATTGACGAAATGGAAGATATGGATGACGCAGAAGTTATGTCTTATACCGGCGATGGTGTAAAACCTGGAATGGAAGCTTCGGATGAGAAGAAAGCTTCTGGACCAGAAGAAGATACCGAAGGTGCTGGCACAGAACAAGCTGGTACAGGTACTGCTGCTGGCCAAGTTCCAGATAGAAAAGACATGCATGATCAAATGGTAAAACCAAAGAATTACGCCAGTGAAGATGCTGGTGTTGGTGGCGGACCTTTGCCAGCAGCACAAAGATCAGCATCAGGCGGAGATGATGGAACCGATGATGATTATGCCGGAGACAATGCTGATTTAGAAGAAGCATTTGCTATCTTTAAAGAAGCTATCGAAGATGATGAAGAACCAGATGGTGACGAAAAAGATGGTGATGAAGAAGATATGAAATAATATATCCTCAGTGGTGGGTGGGAGTAAAATCCCACCCAAGCTGAAAAAAGGAATACTATGAAAAAATTTAAGGTAAAAGTGATAACACCAGGAATGATAATTTTACCAAACGGGAGAAAAAGTAGAACTCCTGTTTTATTGAATTTAAATGAAAAAGAATTAAATAGCATCAGGGTTCAATTCAAAGCAAAGGGATTGAAATATCAGGTTGAAGAAGTAACTGGGGATTTTGAAGCTCCGAAATTACCGACTATATCTAAAAAGGTTATTATTGAGGAATTAACACCTCAGAAAAAACACTCTGCCGAGCAAACTTTTTTAGATAAGCTAATTTCAGATCAAGAGAAGTAGGAGAAATTATGAATCGGATTAGCATTAATTTAAAGCAGGGTGAGTCCATAGGTTTTACTGACCCTGAGGATATAACGAAAGATCAGGCGGAAGAAAAACTTGCATCCTTGTTTTCTATTAATAATATAGCTATTCTAAAGACAGATAGCATCTCTATTATACTTCGACCAAGTGATATTAGTTCTATTCGCATTGAGGAAGTAATGGATATTATTCCAGTTCCTCAAAAAATAGAAAACCCCCTCCCAAAAGTAGAACCTAAAGAAGCTATTGATATAATCACAGATATAGACTAAAAAGGATTGTGAAATGCCAATAGACCCATTCATCATTATTATATTATGTATTACTTTAATTACAGGAATATTTGTGGGTTTTGCACTTTCTATATATCGTTACATAAGAAGATTATACTATATCAAAAATTTCAAGGAATATATTTCTGTGCTTGAATATCATATGGATAAAGCGTATGATATTGTGCATAAAGATAAAATACTTGCATATTCTTTAGATGCATATAGAATTCCGGAGGAAGATATTCAAGGAATAACAGCCGAATTTGGGCGTCTGGCTCAAAAATTTATAGGGCCCTCACTTCTGAAAGAGTTTGTTCAATTATATGGAAATGAAGATACATTTATTTTTATAGTTCTTGATTATTTTGGTAGACGGTATGAGGGAGATGAAATACGCAAAACAGCAATGGATAATCTTACACAAGAGGAATAATTAATGGATGATCTTTTAATAGAGGAGCTAGAGGACTTATTATCAGAAGTACCAAAACGAACTAGTAGGACAATGGTTTCTCGTGATACAAAGATTTTAAGAGCAACGGGACAGTTATCAACTGCTCAAGCTAGATCAAGAAATGATCCATTATATAAGAGAATGATACACTATCGAGAACTTTATTATAAATATAGAGCTATGATACGTAAAAAGTACTCGCCAAGAGTTCGCACTCAAGCAAGGAGTTAAAATTAATGCCAGATTTAAAGGACACATTTGCTAAACTAAAGTCCAGCATCCTCAAGACCCAAACTCAAAAGATAGATGATAAGCTTGATTCCGCTGTCAAAGATATATTAACCTATAAAAGTCATGGAGGTAGAAATGGTTATATAGACTTAGTTAAAAGTCTTATTTCTAAAACTACTCATGATGTAAAATTAGGTGGCGGAACTGGGGGAGATCTCTTTAATCAAGGTGTGGGTCCTGCAACTTTTGGTCAGGGTGGTAGATTAATGCGGTATAAAACATATTCCGCTATTGTTTCAACCATCAGTTATTGCAATAGATCATTACAAGTCCTTGTTGAAAATATTTTATCTCCTGACGATATTACGAAAGTATCTCTTGAAGTTAAACCAATAGAATATATTGAGGATGAAATTCCTACAGCAGCAAGAGTTAGATATATAAAAGAGGTTCTCTCTGAATTAGGCGTCGAAAAGAAATTAGATCAAATTGTTAGAAACACCCTTTTATTTGGAGACTTCTTCTGTGAAATTGCAGATCCTCAAACAGCTCTTACAAGCAGATCAATATTATCAGAAGCTCAATATAACTATGCTTTAGAAGGTGATTATAAAAATGGAGTCAAAGACAAGGTAGTTGTAGTAGAAGGTGATGATAAATATGAAGTTTCTATTGACTATTCTGCATTTGTTGAAAGAGCTGGTGTAAAACCAAAAGGTAAAGATAAAGATGAAGGTAAAGATGATCCTTTAGATGATGATAAAAAACTTAAAAAGGATTTAAAATCAATAAAAGATTTAACACTTGTGTTTCATGAACCGCATTACGTTTTAAGACTACAAAGCAGAATTTTTCCTATTTGCTTTGGTTTTTTAATTTTTCCGCCACAAGATATGATTGCAGTAAATACAATTGCAGATCAAACAGTCAATAATATATGTGTTGCAATCTTAAAAAATCTTGAGAAAAAATTACCTCAAGTTAAAGAATTGAAAGCTGATAAAGAATTGAAAGATATTATTCAATCAATGTTAGCTCAAACTGATATGAATAAGTCGTTGGAAATTAGATATGTGCCACCGGATAAAATGACTCACTTTCTAGTCCCAACCACAAAATATTATCCTTATGGTGAATCTATCTTTGATAGTACACAATATTCATCGAAGGTATTGATTGCCTTGGAAACAGCATTAGCTATTCAACGTATATCACGTTCAACGGAAAAGCGTAAAATTGCTATCGAAGTTGGTTTACCAAGGGATGCTCGTAAAGCTATTGAGTCTATGAAAGAAGAGTTTAGAAAAAGAAAGATTAGTCTTGATAGTTTCGGAACTGTTGATACAATTCCAAGTATGATTACAACTTTTGAAGATGTTTATATTCCTCAAAGAGATGGAAAACCATTCGTTGATATTACAACCTTTACAGAAGGTAATGTTGATACCAGAAGTAAAGTTGATGAAATTAAACAGATGCGAGATCAACTTGTAGCAAGTTTGGGAGTTCCTCCTGCATTTATTGGTATCGAAGAAAATTTATCAAATAAATCTGCCTTGAGTGAAGAAAATATTTTGTTCGCCAGAACAATCATTCGCTACCAGAAATTTTTAACGGAACAAATTAATGATGTGATAGAGAAGGTTTTTGATATTATTAATCCAGAAGAAGCTTTGATACTATTAGACACAGTTAAGATTTCATTTCCGGTTCCTAAATCATTACAGTATGAAAGAGAATCAAGATACATTAATGAATTGACAAACCTAATTGAAAGTCTGGAAAGAATTGGCGTACCGAAAGAATATGCTAAGAGACGATACTTACCACAATTCGATTGGGAAGAAATAAAGAAATATGAAATTGATGAAAAGGTTGAAAAAGTATTAGATCCAACTAAAACTGAAGAAGATGAGTTTGGAATGGGACCAATGGGAGGAGTCGGTGGGGCACCAATGCCAGGAGGAGAATTTTAATGGCAAATCCAACAGACGTATTAATGCAGCTTCAAGCTAAGTTAAATACGAAATATATGGTAAAAAATGTTGATGTTATAAATGATGTTGATGAAAATTTAGAAGAAGATATTGGAAATCAAGCAAGCGGATCAACAGGTTCTGGGTTTGGATCCAGTTTGGCGAATAAAAGATATAATCCTGGGGATGAATTAGTAGATGTTCCCGATGTTGATGCTGTCGATGAACCATATACAACAAATAGACCAGTATCTCTGGATGCTAGTAGTTCGCAGACAAAAGTTAAAGGAAAATTAAGTGTTGAAGATTTAAGATCTATGATTGAACAAGCCGTAGCTCCTCAAGCAGACGAAGAACAAATGAGTCCAGAAGACCCAGGTCCTGACGCTCCTGGGCATACAGATGCCGAAGCACCTCCAGAAGAAGTACCTCCAGAACCAGGAATGGATCCATCAATGGCAGGAGGCATGCAAGACCCATCAATGGGTGGTATGGGTATGGAAGAAGAAGACCCTTTAGTTTCTAAAACTCCATCTGAATTGGGACGTATTTATGAGTTGAAGAAAATATATACAAGGCTAACTACAATTGAATCTTATTTATCAGAATCATCCGATCCCGACCTATTAAGAATCAGACTGTTAGTATCTAAATCAATTGAGCTATTTGAAATTTTATCTTCAAATATACCTATATATAAACCACCGAAAGCTTCAAAAGAAAGACTTGACGAAATTATTATAATGTACTACAAATTTTTAAAACAAGTATATGAGTCTGTTGCCAAGTATTATAAAGCAAAACAAAATGTATTAGATGGCGCCGGACTTAAAAAAACAACTATAACATTTACTGATAAGGAGTTAACATAATGTCAGCATTAATTATTGAGCAATCTATATTTTCGGAAGCATCAATTATAAAACAAACTCCGAGCAAGGCGATTTTTAGATGCCCAATTCAGACTGTAGATGAAGTGAATCAAAATAATAGATTATATCCTTCTGCTGTTTTAGGAGAAGGTATGACTAATTGTGATAGTAGAATGAAGAAAAGAGCTTTTTATTCTGAATTAGACCATCCGATTCCATCTGGTAATGATCAAGTTGATGGTATTCGTCAAACAACTGTTTCATTAAAAGAAGTTTCTCATATTATTCGCGCATATGAATTTAAGAATAATATGTTATACGGAGAGATGGAAACCACATCAACACCAAATGGTGGTATTCTATTTGGTCTTTTGAAAGATAAGACTGGAGTAGGATTTAGTATGAGAGGGTTGGCGGAACTTGAAAGACTTACAGATCATAATGTAGTTAAATCTCCATTGACCATTATAGCATTTGATGCAGTATCAATGCCTTCACATAAATCAGCAGTAGTTGACTTCAATGAGATGAATTTTGAAAGTCATATGTTGATGGAAGATAGAGGTATGGTATGTATTGGAGATAAATGTTTTATGCCAGATTATTTCGATAAGTTAATAGAAAATAAAGTAATTAAATTTTTTGATAGATGGGTATAATATGGAGTGTAATAAAATGAATAACAACTCTAAAAACTTTTTAAGATATCATATTTATGAGGCGGATGATTTAACACCAGATGAAAAAATTGAAGCATTAGAAGGAATAGAAATACTAAGTCAATTTAATAAAGTTTTATCAGAAGCTGCTGGTGATGAAGATGTTGCTAATTACTACAAACATAGAAATAAACTAAGAAAAGTTGGACTTCGAAAAGGAGTAGTTGACCCAAAAACAAGTAAAGTAGTTGCATCTAAAGCTAAAGTAGCAGGTTCAGCATCAAAGCTTGCTAAAGCAAAAAGTTTTGGAGCTAAAATAGCAGCTGCAATAAAAGCTAAATTAGCCATATTAAAATCAGCAATGTCGAATCCACATGTAGTAAAAGGAGCAAAAGTAGCAGCTAAAATAGCTTCAAATTAAAAAAGGAGTGACCCGTGAAGATTGAATATCCAGAGAAAAGACCTATAACAAAAGAATTGTTACCGCAAATAGTTGAGAGGATCTTTGCCATCTGTAAAACTGATAGTAATTTTCCTCTCAAAAGTAAAATGACTAATATAGATGATGAAATAAAAATAATTAAAAATAAAATAAGAAAACAGGAAAAATTGTTAAACGATTCAAAAAATCTATCCTCTAATATTATATCAAGATTAACCAACCTAAAAAACAGTAATCAAGAATTGCGAAGTAAACTACTAGAATCATTAGGAAGTGATATATGAATATAATTGAAACTAAAATTCCAGACATAACCCCCGAGACAATAGATAAATCAAAATTGGTTTTAGCAAATAATATCATTCAAAATGTATATCCTTTGTTCGATGAAGTATACCAAGGAAAGATTGGTAGTGTAAGTAGTATTAAAAAACTTTTAAAAGAAAAAAAATTATTAGTGGGAGAAAAGAAACACAAATTAGAAGAGTTGATGTCTGCATACAGTAAAGAGAAAAAAGTATCCAAGTTACTAACTAGAATAGAAAAATTGGTTGATTCAGGTCTAGTTTATGACGGATCACTAAAAAGTCAAACAATTATTCTGTTGAAAGTGATTGATAAATTAACTAATGAAAAATTAGACCATCATTTATCAGAAATTTTGCAAATAATCCGCAAGAGATTCTCACGCAGTTAATCAGTTAGAATCTCAAGCTTTAAGATTCTAACTGACTATTTAAAATTCTTTACATTGCATATCATGATAACCACAATCTTCTTTTTTATGTATTTCTAAATGACAAGTTTTACAAACTGTTATACACTCATCAACATCCGCACTTTCAAGAGGTTCCCACCTAATACCTTCTATATGGTGGCAGTGTAAAGGAACAAGAAGTTGATCTTGATGTTTATTACATTTTTGACATGTATAATTATCTAATTCAAATCTCATTTGACGCAACTCAGGTTGAACTTCTCTTGAAGTTTCTGGTTTTGAATCTTTTGGGTAGAGGATTTTGCCAAAAATCGGACAAGCTTGTTTACATTCATTTGAACAATATATTCGTTGTTCCCCATAATTTCGACCTTCTAAAGCTCTAATTCTTTCATAAACTTCTGTTATTGTTGGAATAAACCATATTCCACAATAAGCACATTTTACTTCTAATATATTTCTATCATCATTATTTCGTCGGCACTTCTCAGCATAATCTATTCTTGAAGCATATGTGTTATATAAAGGAATACCTTTGTTATAGTAACCACCATTCCAGTTTGGGTGTTGCTCTTTTAATAACTTTGGTTTTGTTTTCAAAAGTTCTCTAATTTCTGGATTTTTCATTGCTTCTTTTGTTGCTATACTTATTTTTTCTTTTTCTTCTGTAGTTCTTGGAATTCCTTTATTCCAAGTAGATTTTCCTTTATGATATTCACTGTTTATTTTATTAGTTTCTTCTGTATGAGTTTTTCCATAAAAAGAATTATTTTTTCCAGAAACTTTACTTTTCTGTCCTTCGCATTTTAACCGATGTGAGCTACAACACCACTTTCCATTTTTAAATTGATAATTTGCTTCTTTTCCACATCCATACTGGCATATCATAAATACTCTCCTTTATTTATAATTTGTTCTTAAACTTTGAGTTAGAATCTTATATTCTGGGATTCTAACTGACCCAACTTATTATCATCAGTATAAATCTAATGATGCTTATAATTTAGAACATATTTTAAACTTGTGGGTGATATATCTATTTATAACGTTATAAATTTATGGAGGACATAATAAAATGTTAAAAGAATTACTTACTGAGGTTTATGCTACAACTAAAAAAGTTAGTGGTGTAGATCCATCAAAACCTGGCAATCTGAAAGCTATTCTAGTTGATGATGCTGCGTTTGCATGCTACGCAGAAGGATTAGCAGAATCAATTGAAAATAAAACTGATCGTGCTGCTTTCATGGTTCTAGCAGAAAATACAAGAATTAATTTATTGGAAAATTCAATGTTTCAGATCAACCCATATGAAACTTTGACCCTGCCAATTCTTCGAGTTTTTTATCCTAAACTAGTTGCAAAAGAAGCTGTTACTGTAAGTCCAATGGACAAACCAGAAACAATCAAAGCTTTCATTACAGCTAAATTTCAAGCATCACCAGGAACTGGTACACAATATCCAGCACCAGTACTAACACCAGATATTTCTGCTGGTGTTGCTGTTGGAGTTCCTGTTACAGCTAGTATGCCTGTACCTAGCTCTGCTTATGATGTTCTAGCAGTTGCTGGTATTACAAGCACACAAGCTCATCTTGAAAGAGATTTCGAGATTACTGGTGTTTCAGCAGACGGCACTGCATTTACAAATGTAGCAATCGTACCAGCTGTTGAAGGACACTTTTCTTCAAGTGTAGAAGTTGGTGGAAACGCTGATGTTATTTCGGGTAAAGTTGATTATCTAAATGGTACAGTTGATGTTTCAAGTACAACTGGTGTTGTTGTATCAATTAGATATGCAGTTACTACATCATTAGAAGAAAACCGTATTAACCCAAGAGTAACCCTAAATGTTGATAAGATTCGTCTATACGCAAGAGATAGACAAATCAGTGCAAACTGGACAATCAATATGGAGCAAGATATGCGTGCTCTATTTGATATTTCCATCCAAGCTGAAATCGTAAACATTCTAGGACAACAAGTTGCTCTGGACATTGACCGTGAGATCATCTCAGCGTTGATCACAGCCAATACTCGTTTGAATGACGCTACTCATACTAGAACATTCACACGTACTCCTCCAGGAGGATATACCTGGGGAACAAAATATTGGCATGAAAACATCGTTGTTCCATTGAACGAACTGTCAGGTCAGATCTACACAGATACAAACATTGAAGCAGGAAATACAATTCTTGCTAACCCACTTGATGTTGCTATCCTTGAAGATCTACAGACATTCAACTACACAGGAACTTCTTCAGTAGATGGTGACCTTGGTTACCGTTCTGCTACAGTTGCTGGTGGTAAATGGAAAATCTTGACATCTGCAGTTGTAACACAAGGAACAATGCTGATGGTTTACAAACCAGTTGAGGAACTAAAGGCTATTTACTTCTATAGTCCATATGTACCTGCTGTATTGCATCCGTATCCATTAGGGTATACACCAAGCTTGACAATCTTGAGCCGTTACGCAACAGCTCTAGTTCGTTCAGGTGGTATTGCTACATTGACAATTGGTGCATAATTAGGCGTTTTTCACAAAAAAAGACTCGAGGCATTAACTTGTCTCGAGTCTTTTCCGTCGGCAAACTAATTTAGACTTTGAGGGTCTTGGATGAAGCGATTATCCCCATCATGAAATGGCAAGCAGTTGCAGCTGTAGGGGGCCGATGAAGTTTGGTTCCATCATTAATGACGTATTTTGCATTTTCATTAATGTGGAAAGAAACCGTGTTTCCGAGATCGTTTGCCTGCTCCGTTAATTTTTTCATCAGAGGTCTTCCGTATGTGAGCTTTTTTGAGTCATCTGGCATTTTTAATATCCTTTCATCTTTTTGAACTTCAATGGGTTTAGGTACATGTTTTGATAAAGAATAACGTGAATTGTCTATTGGTAGATCACTTCGGAGTTTGCTTATAAATGCTTTAGGAACATTGCAGATTTTTGATATATCTGAGTCAGTTAACCTAGTCACATTTTGTTTGACAAGCATCTTTTTAACTTTTTCTTTACCTGTCGTTTTTTCCCACACTTTATTAATCCTCTGTAAATCCCGAGTAAAATCTATACGCTCTAGACGATCTGAGATAGTATCAATTTCTTCGGAAGTTAAAGAACGAACTTTACGATATTCCATCCTGGCAGCAGAATGACCTTTTTTGGGATGTTTGATATTTCTTTTTATAATAATACCCATGTATTTCGCTGGAATTAGAAATGAATGAACCTTTCGTGTTGTTACATTTAACTCCTTGGCCAATTCTGGTGCATTGAAAATGTGCTCTGGTAGAAAGGCGTTAAATCGTTCTAAAACTTTACGAAATGCCTGTGCCATAATTTCTCCTTTCCCTCATGGGGGACTTCAATAAGTTAATATAAAATGGTTGACTATCAATAATTTATATATATAGTAGCAAAAAAATAATGGGAGGAAAATACACTCCCACTATTTTTTATCTATCCTCCTTAATCTTACCAATGGGTGTTAGTTGTAAACCCAGCTGCTTTGAAATGCCGGGACATCTTATCAGTGTGCCCTCAGCCGTGATACGTATAATGTGCCCACCCATTATAGGTTTTCCATCACGGTCACATACTGCTAAAGATACACCCATGTCAGTTCCACCATGATGCCCTCCACCACGTGAAACCAGACGCAATATAATTTCTTTCTCAGGTTCAGGCATTGATGGTTCAAATATTTTAATTTTCATTTTATCTATCCTCCTTAATCTTACCAATGGGTGTTAGTTGTAAACCTAGACGATCTGAGAATGGGAGGAAAATACACTCCCACTATTTTTTAATTATCCATCCAACATGCTTCGATATGCCCTGGTTCTTCATCAATTCCCAAAGCATCTTTTATTTGATGTTTTACTCTTGCCTTAAATTGACCAAGAGTTTCATCATCTTCCATTTGAGTATATGATATTCCTACCATAACCTCACCATTATCATAGGCACCATAATCTCCAGTAGAAAATTCAAGACCAGTCCCTTTTAGAAGTTTTTCCATAACCTCATAAATATCATCTGGAGCTTCACCTCTTTGAAGTGAAATAATTTTCTGTTGATCTATTGTCAAACCAATAACGACAAATGATGATGAACTTGAGTTTGTTACAAAATCAGTTTTTAGTTTCATTCCATTATCCTTTTACATTAATCAGTGGAGTCGAGTGATCAATAGTTTTTATAACTATACCTTCTTGACTCTTTATTACTTTACTCACGTCTTTATAGGCATCGGGTGCTTCATCTAGGGTAGCCTTTTCAATCTTGGCAATGATACCATGCATTTGTTTCTTAAATCTATCCATGGTAATAGCGTCTTTAGCTTTTTTCCTGCTCATTTTTCGACCGGCACCATGAGATGAAGAACTTAGATACTCTTCGTTTCCAAGACCTTCGGTAACATATACTCCACTTTTCATACTACCTGGAATGATTCCAATCTGTCCTTTTTCAGCAGGAGTTGCTCCTTTCCTGTGTAGGACTTCATTATTATTAACGATTGCATGATTATGGTTTTCATTAACCATATGAGTGTGTATTAAAGTATTTATTTCGTGACTATTATATCCAAAAAGAGAAAGAACTTCTTTCATCATAACCTTTCGGTTTTCAAGAGCATAATCAAGAGCAAAATTCATATCATTTAGATACTGTTGACCACATTCGCTACTAAGATCAAGAAACCCTTTTGGTAAATGGATATCTACAATAGTTGATAATTTCATATAATAAGATGCAATTGAATGACCAATATTTCTAGAACCAGAATGAATGGTTATAGTTATATAACCTTCCTTATTTACACCAATTTCTATAAAATGATTTCCCCCACCTAAGGTTCCAAGCTGAATATATAGTTTAGAATTTACTTTGTCAGCTAACTCTTGCGATCCTGATGCATTTGGAAATTTATTATATGAAAGGGAGTTTTCTCTGGAATTAAATCCAACTGGTATCCTATTATATATTTCATTAAATAACGTGATCTTCTTTTTTTCATTTTTGAAGAATTTATTTGCTAAAAGTCTTGTAGTTATATAGCACATACCGCAGCCAATATCATACCCAACATACTCAGGAGAGATAACATTATCTAATAATGCTACCCCTCCTATTGGTAATGTATAACCAGTATGACAGTCTGGCATCACTGCTAATTTTATTAAGAAGTTAAGAGCAAGAGCGTTATATACTTGTTGCTGTGCCTCTTGCTCTAATTCATATATAGGAATTAAACTTCTTAATTTATCTAGTTTTTCAGACATTTTCTATCTCCTCGGCAGAGCTGTAGTTATATAGTTTCTTTCGTTGCTCCACACTACTCTTATTTTTCCATCTAGACCAAGATCTAAATCATATATAGACTGAACATCATTTTTCTGTTCCTCTTTATCAATCAGTGTTATATTGATGTTATTTTTGATCATGTGGCATAAATAGTTGTACGCGTCAAGTGTTATCTCGAGATTATATCTTTGAAGGATTCTGAGCTTAGTATGTTCAAAACTATAGTTTCTATCTTTTCTAGTTTTTCCCATTTTTAAAGCAAAGATAAATAGACCCACGGAGGCAGTTGCTGGTCTTTATAATATCTCTTACTTCGTTCCGCAAAATTTCTGAATTGAACTTTAACTGAGGACGGAAGATGATAAGGTTTATTTGGTAACAATTCAGGAAGACTCCATTCAATTGCACGATTGATAGCAATATTCAAACCAAATCCTTTGGACTTCTTATAAAACATATGCTTTTTCACTGCTATCTCATCAAACCTATCTCCGGCTTTAATACTTGAATTACATACGGAATAACCAATTGCCACGAACCTAGGATATTCAGGATGTACAAATGAAACCATGACTCCAATTCGTTCACGAGAATATTTAATTTTTTCTATAGTTTTCTGAAAATAATCAGAATTGGCATCACCGGTTGAAAATACTTCCTCTAACACTTTTTCTTGAGCATGTTTTAGTTCATTAATATCCTGCCATGTTGGGCAATATTTCCGCCTTTTCTTTAAAATATATTGTAACAGATACTTTTCGGGTTGTTCCATTGTTTTCTCCTTTAAGATTAAAAATAGTGGGAGAAACCACACTCCCACTATTTTAGTAGATACCCAGATACTTAAAAATTGGATCTAAATGATTTGTGCTCGTTAGTAAATACAATACAATTGCGCCAGCCAGTATTGCAAGTGAAAATGCTGTAATTATGCCACAACCAATTGCTAAACCATGTAAAAACTTATTCATTTGCTTCTTTAAATAATTTAAATAACTCAGTTCCTTCATCTCGACAATGAACCATCATCTCTGCATAGGTTCCATTTTGTATGAATTTGGCCATATGAAGTTTAGTGAAATATTTAAATTCTTCAGAATTTCGCTCATATTTATCAATGAAACACACAGCGGTTACAAATGCTGATGAACTGGATGTTATTTGTTCAAGGAGGTACCATACCTCCTGTGAATTAGGATCTGGTTTGGTTGCGGCAATTATCGACAACTCTAATAACAATTCATCACGTTCTGTTAATCCAGACATAGCAGATTTTATAAATTCGAGCCACGCCTGTTTTACCTCTCCCATTAGGTTAGTGTATAAATATTTTATAAGATCTGGTAATGGTGGATTATCTCCATATTTTTTATCAGTCCAGGTCTCATATTCGTTTTTCAAATGTTCTAATATATAAATGGCAATAGATTCTTTTTTCATTGAACCTCTTGGCATTAGAACATTTTTAGGATCATACATATGTATCCGGAAAGCATCTTCCAGAATTTCACTCTCATTTTTAACTAGTCTTGGATTCATAACATTTTCCTTACTTTTTGACTTTGAATGAAAATAGTTTATTTCCTTTAAAGAACCGAACATCCATTCCGCGTTTACATAATCTCATGGTCGAATCCACTTTCGGATCTTTAATTTCCTTAACTTTACTCGGATTTATATAATGGAAAATTTCAACTACATCGTCTTCTCTAATAGAAATACAAACACCACTTTGAAGAACTATAAAATTTAATGGGATATAATCAACGTCTTTAAACTCCCTTACAACATAACTGTTGTATGAATCGTTCCAAACTACAACATATCTGTTGTATATACCATTTTCATGGGTTATAAACATACAAACATGATTCTCATGTTTGGCATCCACAATTTGCTGTTTATCCAGCTCAGGTATATCCTTTATGATAAATGAACTTGTTTTGTACTGAGGAAGGGGAATACAGATATATGCTCTACCCAAAACACTTTGAACAACTATGCTACTAAATAATTTGCTAGATTTCTCTTCGATGTTCCATACTTGTTGAACCGAAGGAATAATTTGTCCGGAGTCATGGAACTGAATTTCTGCAAGTTGTCCTCTGTTTTTAATTAATAGCGCATCATTAACAATCATTTTATCTGTACAGGATAGGTTGATTTGTTGAACCTTTATGTTACTGGTAAGAGCTTTTAATTGAATAGCTCCATTATCAATTTTACATAACACAGGTTCATTTTTGAAAGGAGTAAATAGAACTTCCACATCATTTCCTACTTTATAATCAGCAGCTCCGATATAGAGTTTTTCTTTGGTTTTAGTAATAGTTTCATTATGATATACCACATCACTTTCAAATTCTCTAATTTCAGAGATTTCAAAATTATCAGTACTACTGACCAGGATAACTTTAACTTGTATCGTTTTAGTTGAACCTGGCATTTTAGGTGGAGGAATTCTTTGACCTTCTTCAAATAATTTGAAATACCAATCTCGATAGTCGGATGGTATTAAGTCAAAATCTCTTGCAGGCGGTGGAAGGCGAACATCTTTATTAAAAACAGAAACACAATCTTTGACTCTTTTCTCGAAGTCATTCTTTTTATAATCTTTATGTTTGCCTTTAAAAGGATGTATCCCTATGAATAATTGAAATGAAACTACAGCAAACGAAAACCAATCCGACATTACAGTAAATGTATTGGGATATTTCCAATCTCTAATTGATGGCATAATTGCTGTTGGTGGGAAACTCTGCGTTTGATACGAATTTACATCAATGAATAATGGAGTTACGAAGTCGGGTCTTACCAAATAGTTGAACTCATTACCATCAACCATCAAACAATTCTGTGCATGAATAGGAGCTATTATAGTATTCTTAATGTTTTCGACCAATTCTATTACATGGTCATTTGTAATTCCATTTGAGTCGCGAAAGGTATTGGTAAACATTTTACATAAAGCATAATTATCATCACCCAACCACTCCATTGTAAACCCAACTATTTCCTTTTTATGAGAATATATTATCTCTTTGGGTCTTACAATATTTGGACTATCTAATTTACTAAGCTCTTGAATTTTACCAATGGGAATCATTTTCTTCAAGTCTTCATATATCTTGTAAGCAACTGATCCCTTTTGAAATATTTTACCTTCGCCACCCTGAGTAACATAATCTTTTTGTGTTAAGGAAACTTTGTTTCCTGCAACAATAACTTGCATACATTATCCTTTCACTCATTTGGGCTGATTCTTAGATTCTGAATTTATTTTTCCATTCACGACTATGAATATCGAGGATATTTTTACCCTCAAAATAAATACAATCACCAGATTCAAAAGGATGATTGAAAACAACTCCGTCTGTGACTTTACCAACAAATTCACAATACTGATCATCTACATTTACTTCATCGACCTTGACCCAGAATCTATCTCCCTGATGGGTTAATTCAACTGAATCATCTGGTTCGATTGCTTCGATCATTTGATAAGTCGGAATATTTAGATTTGGAAAATGTTTATCCATTTCAATTGCATTTCCAAGATTTGGAATTGTTAAAATCGGTTGATCATCACACCACATTTTAGCCATTTATTAGTCCTCATAAAGAAATGCGCCAACAGATAAATCGTCCATATGATTTATTCCATCAGCATCGTAGTTTTTGAGTGCTCTTTTAAGTCTACGTTTTAGAAATTCTCCTTTGGTTGATTTAAATAAGAGAAACTCTTCTGCCATTTCGAGAGTTTGTTCCGGATCACTGCGTCTTGTAAATGATGATATACCATCTGAACTTATTAGTATGTTTGGAAAGAACATGGCATCATATCTAAAAAAAGTTTTATAATCATACGCATATCCATTTGTATTATCAGTAACATGAGAGTCATGATGAATTAACAGTTCTTGACCCATTTTATCATATAGATACATTCTTTCAGGATCTATTTTATATGATAGATAATATGGAGCATTCTTTGTAAATTCAATTTCCATTATAGAAACTTTTTTATCTTTTCCTTGAACAGCAACGACACCATCTCCGTATATATATATGCGGTAGACTTCTTGAAATTCATACGCAATAATTAGAGTGGCATCGAGACAATTTCTGGTTAATCCTAATTGCCTTGCTGTAAGTTCAGCATTATGAATGATCCATAACCCCATTTCATCATAATCTAACGATGGGAATCTATAATCATCTTTTCTATATAGGAGATATTGTTTTGCCAAATGGCATAGAATTCTAGCACCCATCTCTGTATTTTTTGAGGATGAGCAACCATCTGATAAAATAACATATTTAATAGGAGTACAAATAGATGTCATAAATTCACCATTTATAATATAATCTTCACATACCTGGTGAGAATGACCTATCCTTAAAAAAGTATCTGTATGTATCATTGTAATTTCTCCAACCCATTTTGAAATGTGCGCGTCCAGGTCGCTCATAAACCAAAACCTGGAGCGCACAAGTTTGTTAATAATCCGCTGAAACCTGTGCAGATTTTTCGTACCATCTTCTGAGCAGGGCGATTGAAAATTCACCGACCTTGTCCTGGAATAGAGGAAGCCTATCCCAATAAGTCCTTGCTCTTGATGATTCTTTAAATCCGGGTTCCCATTTAACGCCTTTGACCCATGCAGGTAGATTATTAGGAGCTTGTGAATGTGCATACTCCGTTGCCCTGGTCATAAATCGAAGGCTTTTAATATAATATTGATACTTTTTCCTGGTGTCATATGCGTCGACTAAACCGAGAGGGGTTTCAGGAACCGGCGGATATTCTCCAACATATTTATACGATGGAATAAATACCTTTGCCTGAAATGAAGTCACCTTTACAGACTTTACATCCCCATAAGTTGAGTCGGCCCAAACTCCGGGACCTTCACCCTCTGGAAATTCAATTCCCTTTTCCTTTATAGCTTTAATTTGGGCATTGAGGTATGCAGACTCATCGGTCAGACGTTCAATGATAAGTTTACTGATTACATAATGATGGCCAAAGAAGCTCGTCCATCTGTTCGGATGAATCATATTTTTGAATACAATTTGATTACCCGACCATAGTTTATTCTCGGTGATGAAACGATTTTCTTTCAAGGTCGGAACAAATTCGAGTTTGTCCCATCCTTCATACCAGGTGCCGTCAAGATCTGTCAATGAAAAAGTCCTGAACTCACCGACCTTATCTTCACCAATGACATTTTCATCAATGACATTAATTGAGAAGGTAAAGAAGTCTTTGTTGGCCTGAACTCCTGTAATCCTTCCATGCCGATTGAATGCCGAGGTCACAACTTGATCGGAACGTTGTTTCTTTTGGCGCATTCCCTTATAGCTGGGAATATTGATAACGGCGCCACGACCGGCCATATTATATAGAAAACATGCCAGGTCAAGATCGGTACCCTGAAATAGTCCGTAATCATTATATGCTGGACTGGGGTTCCGATTCATTAGATCATACCCCCAAAATCCACATGCTTCTTCTGCAGTTGGGGAAATATCTGAATTTAGATTTATGGTTTCTAATACAAGCGGATTCTCCATAAGAGTTTTCAAACTATTTGCGATTTGTTTTGACATTGGTAATTCCTTTTGAATTGGGGGCCCAAATTTAAGACCCCCACTGAATTTAAAACGTTAAATTTTGACTTGGTGCTCCGGTGCCGAGTGACTGACTTTGGCTGCTAACACTTTGGGAAACAAAGTTTGCTAACTTTGCTAATTTACCAGGAGTTGCATCTCCAGCATCAACGAACTGTGATAGTTCAGCATCTTTTTGAAATGATTCTAAATGCACTTTGACTTCAGGAGCCCAGATGCTTCCCGGTTCTGTAAGACCAACCAGAACAGTTATCAGGGATTCAATTTTTTCATGCGTCAATGCACTGGAGATTTTATCCTTGATGGATTTTGGAGTCATTTTTCCACGGTTGTTCATTCCGTCAGTAATGATGTAAACGGCGCCATTAACATCGAACTCATAGTCATCGACCAAGCGGGCTGAATAGTCGATGGTAGCGCCAATAGCATCATATGAAGCATCAAACAGGGAAGTCATTCCGTCCGGCTTCAACGGTTTATAATCATTGTCAACGTCGATGTCTTTGAGTAATCGAAATCCATGTATCTCTATGATATCTTGATTAAATGTAAGATACCTGATTAACAGGTTTTCTGCTCTTGGACTCTTTTTGCAGGCTTCCACGACTGTCTTCACCAGTTTCAAAAGTTCAGCGGCGAAGTCAGATACGCTACCAGAAATGTCTAAAACGATGGTAACTAAGGTATACTCCGTTGCTCCCAAATGCTCAACACGAACTCCTGAGAACTGAAAAGCACCAGGACCATTTTGTTGCAGCACCTCTTCGGTGTCCATTAATCTTGGCATAACTGCCTCCTTAAAAAAGTAATTTAAAGTCTTCGATACCCACAATTTGTGGTACCTGACCAGTTTTTATGAATTTTTCTTTTAGAAGATTAACAGCTTCTATTACATCTTCTTCAGTGAACTCATACACTTCAGGGCCAAACAAACTTGACATTGAATTTTTTAATGATTCAAGACGCTTTAGCCTTTTTCTATGGGCTTCATCATTTTCAATTTCGGATATACCGCCCATTATGCAAGAAATTCTTCCGTGGTTGAAAGTTCCATGCCTTTGCCACACATTTCGGATACGAAACCATTTCCTATATCTTGGAACATAGTTGAACCGGGAAGATCTCCAACATCGGAGGTGGCGTCTGTGAGAAGAACCATTTTCTTTACAAATTCTCCATTGCCATCAGCATCAAATTTTGCAGCTATATCCCTGACGGTGTTAGCAAGGCAATGCGAGCGAGCTTCGCCGGACAATATAATAATGTCCGCTTCCTGTAAGGTGTTGATAAGGCGGGTATTCAGCTGGGTGCTGGGGTCTGTTGGATCCGGAACATCCGCCTGAACACCCGAATAGTGCTCGGTGAATGGATTTGATCCCTTGGTTACAAAGTCAATATTGGCAAACCACTTTTCTTCCCATGCCAGCATTGAATCAAATACTTCAGGAACGACGTTATGCCCCCATGTTCCAATAAGACAATGGGGAGGCCAGATACAAAGAGGATATCGTTGGTTTTCTTGGAGAGTCCGGACATAGTTGACTGCTTTGACTTGATATCCTGGATTTCTTGCTGTCCATACACCATTTTGAATATCGTCAAATGTAATGATTGTAAATGGACCAGGAGAATTTCCTTTGTTATCTACCCAGAAAATCGGATGGGAAATATCGACCAGTCTGTGACTATCAAGAGTGACGTGGATATCGTACAATTTATTACCGACTCGATTTATGAATTTTGCTAGACGGGTCATATCGTTTTCAGCACCACTAACAAATAGAGTGCCTTTAGGATTGCAGAAATCATTCTGCGGGTCAATGATTAATAACTCAATTCTTTTTGACATTTTTAACTCCTTAATTTCTATGTCATGAAATTAATCAGATTATTCCATGACTATGTTAATGAATCTGCTTCTTGGTTATGTTTTCTTACAACGTGTTTTATTTCCCACTTCTTGATATGCTTTAATACAGCAATCACTCTATCTCTATATTGTTTCATGCGAGGATCTTTAGCTTTCCATACGCCATTAACTTGATTGATAACTAACTGTGAGTCGCCTTGGATGTAAATATTTTGAATATTGAGACGTTGCGCCTGTTTTACAAGTCTTAGCAACGATGCATATTCAGCAATGTTATTAGTTCCGTAACCTATGGAATCACTGTAACTAAAAATAGTTTTACCGTATAATTTTATAAACCCTCCTATTTTCATATCTCCTGGATTTGGAGTAGCTCCACCATCGAAAGCGCCTATATATTTGATCATCCCATAAAATCCTCTGTAAAAGAACTACGGTTACTTTTCATATGGTGAGCAATTAATCCTATAGTAATATTAGATTCTTCATCGCTGTAATTCTTTTGCTCCATAAGAACTGTTTTCATATGACCGAGAGCGAGAAAAATAACATCACTACTTATAAATTGAGACGCCAAGCATTTGATAAATACTTGAAATTCTGTGTCTAATACATGATAATTCGATCTAGCATCAAAAGTATTTCTTGGTTTAACATCTTGTCTCCAAGAATTTAATGAAGAGCAACATCCTTCACCGGCATATAATTCTTTTCTATATCCTTCTCCAACTAGTCCACCAATTTTCATAAGACCACACTCATAGCGATCATCTAACCACAAAAGTTGTGGGCATATTGTAGCTCCCTTATACAGACGACGAGAAGCATCGCAAGGAGTCTTCATACAACAATACCCACAACCTACACATGCATGGGTTTTCATTTTTTCTGTGTTCCAACCTTTGCCCAGTACATGACTTCGGTGCCGGCGGGAATCTTTCTATTGATACTAGTCGATTGAATAAACACATCAAACTTTCCATGATCACCTGGAACCAACCGAACAGTCCCAACTGCCCCACCGATACCAAGCATATCTCTGGCATCTTGCCCGCAGTATACTTTACCTGAGGTTTTTACCCGAAGAGCAACCAATTTGTAATCGTGGACTTTCTTTTCGGTTTTTATCAATTGATAAAATGCGGCACCTTTGATCCATGGTTGACCTGAATCAATAATAAGATTACGAATCTGATATTCTTTCGGAGCTGTGAGAAACATAACCTGATTTGTGATTTCGGATAGGGCTGATCTAGCTTCCCTTACGGTCAGGTTTTCGG
>Ga0307375_10002084_pt1 | contig 20912 bp, 22 predicted proteins | sample TR1MG_FD_202531 | JGI IMG/M metagenome (GOLD analysis project Ga0307375, IMG submission 202531) | Soil microbial communities from Risofladan, Vaasa, Finland - TR-1 | ecosystem: Environmental > Terrestrial > Soil > Coastal area > Acid sulfate soil | place: Finland: Risofladan, Vaasa | collected...
ACCGCGAAGGAAAAGGCGAGCGTCACGAGAACGACACCGTGCGTAATGAGACGCGACTGTCGGGATGCGGACGCGGCGACGATCGGCGACAGCCCACCCGCGAGCGGCCGAACCAGGCGCGTGACGAGGGGGCGCCCCCCCGACAGCCCGTGACGAAACACGCGCGTCACCAGCAATCCCACGCCAATCCACAGCGCCAGTGGCGCGAGAAAGGCCCCATACGAGACCGACGTTTGCGCGACGCCCTCCGGCGCGAGCACGATCCGATATCCCGATGCCGCGGCCCGCCAGTAGACGCCGCCAGCAACAATGAGCAGGATGACGTCGATCCATGTTCGCTCCCAGAACGGTGCCTTTGCTCGGCCGATGCGATCACGTCCCGAGCGCACAGACGACTCACGCGCCGCGCGCCATGCCGGGGCGATCACCGCGCCGAGCGCGGTTCCAATCCCCACCGCAATCGCGAGCACCAACACCACGATGGTCTGGCGTTGCGCGATGGCCATGGCGACCATCTGGCGCGTGATCAGCCAGACGACGAGAAGCGACACGGCGGACGCGAGGACCGCGACGACGATCGCTTCCAGCGACTCGAGCCGAACGAGCGACGCGGTGGTGGCGCCGCGGACGCGCAACAGCGCCTGTTCCCGCCGGCGGCGATCACCCCCGGTTCCGCTCACCGCCACCGTCAGGATCATGGCGAGGATTGCGCCCGGCAGTCCCAGAAAGAGAAACAGCACGCGCGCGTACAGCGCGTCTTCCCGCACGGCGCCGAGGCGCGCAGCGAGGTTGTCGCCGACGATCGCGCTGCCGGCTACCCGCGCTTCGAAGTTCCGGGCGAGCTGCTGGACATGGATGAAGGCGTTGCCTGGATCTGGCGGCAGCGTGTGGTCGAGGCGGACATGGAGCTGCCGATGGACCGAGTTTGGGCGCACCAACGCCTGCGGGTCAAACCACGTGTGCCAGATGGCCATGGGCACCACCAGCACGTTGTCAGGCGGAGCCTGCTGGGCCGCGCCCGGGGGAACGCCGATCGCCTGGAACAGCGCGTCGGCTTGCGGCAAGTCGATGACCCCGTCGACCCGCAACGTGACCGGTGGGAGTCCGATACGGCTCACCGACAGGCTGTCGCCAACCGCCACGTGGAGATTGGCCGCCGTTTGCTGCGCGATGAGCATTCCGGTCGTTGCGCCGAGCATGGGCCGGAGTTCGGCGGGAAAGTCTTTCCAGTAGGTCGGGACAATGCCGAGTACCTGCCCCTTGCCGGTCGTCTGCGTCGTTCCGCCGGTCGTCGCGGTGAACCCGGCCACATCCGCGTATCCGATTGGATCGACCGTGCGAACAGGTGCCGCGGCCCGCAGGTGCTTCAACACCGCACCAGTATCTGCGCCTGGAACCAGTTCGATTTGCCAGTCCACAGGTACGTCGCCAAGCGCGCGCTGGGTCATGGTCGACGCACTGACGTTGATGAAAATGCCGAGAATGGCCAGCAGCGAGATCGTCAGGCTTACGCCGAGCACGGCGGGAAGCATGCGGCCGGCGCGGCGCCGCACGAGGCCCGCGAGCCAAAGGGCTGAAGCGCTCATGTGAGCGCACCGTGCTGCATCGTCCATTGCGTCGCCATTCGCGCCGCGACGGACGTGTCGTGCGTCGCGATGACGAGCGCGGTGGTCGTCCCTTCGAGTCGTTGCGCGAGCAGGTCGAGCAGCTGGTTCGCCGCGGCGTGATCGAGCTGCCCGGTCGGCTCGTCAGCCAGGATCAGATCGGGCGTGCTGACGAGACTGCGGGCCACGGCGACGCGCTGGGCCTGGCCGCCGGAGATCTCTTCGGGCAGCTTGTCCGCCAGTTGGCCAAGATCGAGCGCCCCGAGGATCTCACGTGCCTCGGACCTTGCCTGGTCGGCGCTCACGCCGGCAAGGAGTCGCGGCACCTCGATGTTTTCGAGTACGGTCAGCGGAGCCAGCAGGCTTTCGGACTGAAAGACGAATGCGATCTTCGACGGTCGCAACGTCCGCTTGTCGCCGAGCGCCAGCCAGCGGACTTCACCACTGGTTGGATCATCGAGCGACGCCAGCAGATGCAGCAACGTCGACTTGCCGCTCCCCGATGGCCCGACGAGCGCGATGCGGTCTCCGCGTTCGACTTTGCATGTGGCGTGTTGCAATGCGATGACGCGATGGTCGTCGGTGCCAAAGACACGGCCGGCATCGATCGCTTCAACGAGTATGTCAGGCATCAACGACTCTCCCGTCGCGGAGGTGCACGATGCGGTTGGCGCGTTGGGCGATTGCATCGCTGTGCGAGACGATAAGGCTCGCCCCGCCATTCGCCCGGTGTTCGTCAAAGAGCGCGAGGATCCGCTCTTCGGTGGCGCCATCGACTTCGCCGGTCGGCTCGTCGGCGAGGAGGATCGGCGGCTTTGGCGCGAGGGCCACCGCAAGTCCGGCCCGCGAGGCTTCGCCGCCGGACAGTTGATGCGGATAGGCATGGCGCCGCTCATCGATGCCGACCAGACCGAGCACCTCGCGAACGCGGCCGTCGTCACGTTGTCCGGCGAATCGCAGTTTGAGCCGGACATTCTGCTCGATGGTCAAGTGATCGAACAGATTCCCGCTTTGCAGCAGGATGCCGATCGACATCGCGCGCATCGCGGCACGAGCCCGATCGCCGCGTCGCGTGAGTCGTGCGCCGTTGACGAATACCGCGCCTCCGTCGGGCTCATCCAGCCCCGCGAGGCAGTTCAACAGCGTCGATTTCCCGCTCCCCGATGGTCCGACGACGGCCACGATCTCGCCCGGTGCCACGTCCAGGCTGACGCCGCGCAACGCCAGCGTCTCGTCATCGCCGATGTGAAAGAACCGGTAGAGTTCACGCGCCTCGATCGCGGGTGCTGCTACTGCCATCGAAAGCTCCTGGACATGCGATTCCACTGGTCGGCGTTGTCAGCCCCCTTCGGCGCCCAGAAGGTGACGAGCGCCCGCTTGCCGTTCCCGAACATGACATACGCTTCGTTTGTGAGGCGGACCTGCTTCTGCGTCACGGGGTTCGGCTCTGAGTTCGACTCGTACGTGATGAGCACGGCCTTTCCTGACGGCAGCGTAACGTCGCTGGTGCTCGTGATGCTCACCGCGCGGCCCTGGGCCTGGATCTGCCGTGCTTCGGTGGTGCCGGTGCCGGCCGCCATCGGCGCAGAAGGCGAGGCAACGACATCCACCCGCACGCCGTCGAGATTACTGATGAAAGTGACCGACGCCCCGTTCCCGGTTCGGGCCCATCCCTCGGGGATTTCGATCGAATAGCCACTCGTCGACGAAAACCGCACAAACGCCTGCGTGTCCGGGATGTCGCCCGGCGGGTTGCCCTCGGGCGCGATTGGCGGCTCCGTCGACGTTACAGGCACCGCGCCACTGGCCGTCGCGGTCGCCGCCGGGCTCGCCGTAGAATCGGACTGGCTCGCTGGCTGCTTCGCCGTGCAAGCCGCCGCGACGATCAGCAGCAGAACGACACTCGTGTTTGGCATACGCACCTCGCAGAAGAACGCCGCGAAAGAATTGCTGCGGCGTGGTAGAGACGGCGCAAGAAAGAGTCCGCGCGTGCCATCGGCCGGGTCTCAGTTGTCGGCTCGGCTGCAGTTGACGGCCAGCGGTGCAACGACAGCGTTGAAGATGGGCGGGTGATCCCATGGATTGGGATTGCGGGGCGATACAGCGTCTGGCCCAGATCGCTCCGCAGCCCCGGCCCGCTGCGCCACGACGGGTGCGGCAGCCTATCTCCCGCCGCCCTTCTTCTTCCGCGCCGCCGCCTCCTTCTCTGCCGACGCTTCCTTGCGTTCAGATGCCGAGAACTCGTGGGCGTCGGCTTCCTTCACTTTGGCGCGCGTGGCGAGATTCGCGGGAACGTCGCGCTTGTATGTTGGCGTCTGCGCTGCGGCCGTGCTGGCGGCAGCCAGTGACAGTGAGACTACAAGAATACCGATTTTCATGACGCGCCCCGAGGCAATGGGACTGGCGGTACTAGTAATCAAGCTAGCCTGCCAAGCTGACGAAGGCATGACACGCAGGCCTTGAACGTCATTTCAATTCTCCAAACGCAACGCGTGCCTGCGGTTGCAGCAAGAAGAAGGAGCAAAATGGCAACTGGCTGCGCGATGATGAGCCGAAATGCTGGTTCACCTGATAGCGGAACTGACGTGTCGATGGGTCGACCCCATCGACGAAGAGCAAGTGGTCGTCGGTGCGCGCCGGCGGACTGGGTCCCGGAGTTTAGGTCCAGGCGGGCTCACGTTTCTACAGGGGGGACCCAGGCCCCCCATGCGCCAGTTCAGCCCAGCGTCGCGAGGTTGAGCCTGCATCCCCGACGGACAATCGTCTCGCGCTCGACCGCCGACGGAACGGAAGCAACTCCGGCAGGCCGTATCGGGCCATCTCGGCCAGCGTCAATTGGAGTCAGAACCATCGCTTCAGCCAGAGGCGCTCGAACAGCAGCTGTTGCCAATGCCACCGCCGAGCGGGCGCGTGAAACGTGACCTGGGGCGTCGGCTCCGCGTAGAAATTGCCCGCGCCGAACCCGGCTCTGCCGGCGCCGGTTTCCACGAAACACTCGCCCACGCCATCGAACGTGCGCCGTGCCTCGCGCCCCGCCCAGAGGCTCGCGATGTTGTCGGCCACGACCTCGGCCTGCGCATGCGCGAAGACGCCCGCTTTCGGCATCGGTTTCCCCATGGCCAGCGGGATGCCCGTCACATCGCCGATCGCATAGACGCCGTCGGCCGATGTCGCGAACGTATGCCGGTCGGCAGCCACCCAGCCGCTCGCGGCCAGCATCCCCGCGTCACGCACCACGGCCGGCGCCCGGTGCGGCGGCACAAACAGGAGCAGGTCGAAGTCCGCCGTCGTGCCGTTGGCGAACGTCAGCCGCCGGGCAGTCGCATCCACGTGCGTCACCTGGCACTCCGGGTGATAGCCAATGCCCTGCGACTCGACGGCTCCCCGCACCTGACCGGACAGCGTCGGGCCAGTCACCCCCATCGGCCCCGGCTCCGCCGCGTAGAGATCCAACTGCACGTGATCTCGCACGCCTCGATGCCGCAGCGCGGCGGCGATCAACATCGCCGCTTCGTAGGGAGCGGCCGGGGAATCGCCTCGGGCGCCAGGTCGGCGCCGAGGGCCACGATGATGGCGTCGGCCGCGAGGTCCTGTCCCCCGACGCGCACCACGCGCGCGGCGGTGTCGATGCGGTCGATGGATCCGACGCGGACCTCGACTCCCGTCCGCACGAGCTTCTCGAGGGGTCGCTGAATGTCTTCCGGCGCTCGGTCACCGACCGCCAGCCAGAGCGGCGACGGCTGAAACACGTGCTGGCGCTCGCGATCCACGAGCACCACGCGGTGACGGGCTGGAAGTAACTTGCGCAGGCGATTGGCGGCCACGAGGCCCCCCACTCCGCCGCCCAGGACGAGTACGGTCTTTCGGTCATTCATGATGCGCTGCTCCTCAGAAAACGATGACCTTCGACGCTGCCGCGGTCCACTGGGCCAACTCATCGAGCGTGCTGCGCCGTGCGCCCTCGACGAGTTCCTCGGCCCCGATCCCCCGGGCATCCATGCAGGTGCCGCACACGCCGATCTCGACCTGGTGCAGGGTCAGGGCATGCAGCATACGGTTGAGGTTGTAGTAGCCGTTGGGCACCGTCTGCCCGCGCTTGGCGCAGGCGGCCGCGTCGCCCATGAGGAAGACACGAACCGTCTCGCCCTCGCGTTTGGCCACCGCGCCGGCGAGACGCAGGCCGTTATAGCTGCGTTCGGTGCCGTACGGCGGATCGTTGAGAATGAACAGGGTGTGCATCGCGGGTGGTATCGGGTGAGGAGAGTCAGCGGGCACGGGGGGCCCTCGGACGCGAAGGCAGGCCAGTGTCCGTTCCGACACGCACGGGAAGCCCGTCCGCCTTCCAGCCGGGGAATCCGTCGCCGAACCGGTATGCGGCATACCCGCGCTTGCGCAACCGCGCGACGGCCTCGACCGCGAGTACGCAGTACGGGCCGCGGCAATACGCGACGACCGGCCGTTCTTTCGGAATGGTGCGTAGGCGCTGCCGCAGCGCCTGGAGCGGGACGGACAGCGCTCCGGCGATGTGTCCCGCCCGGTACTCCGTTTCAGGGCGCACATCGATCAGCGTGATATCGCCCGCCCTCAGGCGACGTCGAAGTTCAGCCGCATCAATCGGCTCTAGGGTATCACCCCCGTCGTCGACGTACGACCGCATCACGAGCGCCACGTCGCTGACCCGCCGTTGGGCGAGACCCTGGATTTCGCGCAGGACGCGGACGACCCCGTCATCGGCGAGGCGGTAGAATACGAACTGCGCCTGCCGTCGCGAGGCCACCAGGTGTGCCCGTTTGAGGGCGAGCAAGTGGGCGCTGGCATTGGTCACCGAGAGATGCGTCGCGTCGGCAAGGACTTCGACGCTGCGCTCCCCCTGCGCTAGCACGTCCAACAACTCGATGCGCTTGGGGCTCGACAGGCCCTTGGCGATCTCGGCCCACGTGACAACCAGCGCGTGGTGGGAACTGTCCTGTGGCATGCCGTCATCCCGTATTCCATGGAGTATTGGAATACTGGTGCGATCATCCGACGTACGCAAGGCCACCTCCCCGCAGAGCGCACCCAGCGCGGACCGCGTTTCCCGGCGGCGTCACCCCCGCGCCGACTCGCACCCACAACGATCGGCCAACGCCTCGTGGCCCTCCCGTGCGATGAAGTACACGAGGCCGAGCGCGGCCACGGGATCGGCCCACCACCATTCCAACACCGCGCGGAGCCCGAGGCCGATGAGGAGCGTGCCCGCCATGTACGCGCAGACCACGCCGCACGTCGCATCCGCCCTCAGGGCGGCGCTATTGATGCACGTCGCCACCCGCAGTTTCACCCGCACCAAAATCGGCGCGACGACCCCAGCGCCGGCGGCGATCACCATGCCCCATGACGACGCAGCGGGCGCCGCGCGCGTCCAAAGATCGTAGCTCGCATCGATGGTCACATAGATGGCGAGTCCAACCAGACTCCCCACCCGACCACCCGCGACGCCACACGCTCGGCGCGCTCCACCGCCCGGCGGTCCGTGTACGTACGCTTTCGCTCAAGGACCAACCGCCAGAGCAGCACCCCGGCGGGAACGAGCTCGATGATGCTGTCGATTCCGAACGCCATGAGCGCGATGCTTCCGGCTGCAAGACCGGCCCTCACGCTCACGGCGGCTTCAGGCACCATCCAGGCGATGGTGACCCACTCGACCATCACCCCCGTCCGAAGGTCCCGTACACGAGCGCCTCGGCCGGGGATCAGCAGGACGGTCATCCGCCCGCGGCAGCGCGCGCGACCACGGCGCGGCCGGGCAATCGTCTCATAGAATCGCGATGCCCGTTCGCCCGTACGCCGCATATCGCCAGAGCGCGATGTCAACACCGACTGACAACGGCGGCCGAGAGGGATGGCGTCGGCGGGGAAGCACCCATAGCCCATCGGGCGTGAGATTAGGGACGGAGGGCCCCGCCGTTATCGCCGCAGCCGATCACGTAGCCTCACCTCGAGCATCGCCTTCCGGTCCAGGAAGTCGTCCTCCGTAATCTCCCCGCGGGCATAACGCTCGCGCAAAATGCGCAATGCGGCATCGTCGTCCTCTGGACGCTCTCCACGGTCCCGCCACCCAGGGCGGAGACCAAACACGGCACGCAAGACGACGAGAACAAGCACCACACCGACAATCATCATGAGCGGCATTAGCATCATCGGGAATATCCCCCAGGATCCGCCCCACCAACCGTTGCCCGGCATACGCAATCTCCTCAGCACCGGCGTCAATGGTTTCAACGCGTGAACTCGTTGAATAGTAGCTTGTTCCGCGCATGTTCGTTCCCGAGTAGGAGGCCGCGACACATTGCCTGCACAGTGTACAACATGCGGTGGGCCGAAACGAATGCGTACGTCAACCGGACTCGCCCAGCGCATGCAAACGCCACCGGACGATGCGGCCGTGACGCTCGGCACGCGGCCGCCGCTCCAAGTGGATATCGGCCCAACGCCGTCCCCACACCGCACGGCTCGGCGCAGCCTCGATCACACGGTCCAAGCGGAACCGTGATCGCCGGTGCCCAGCAACGGGCCACCACTACTGGGGCGCGCGGACCCGCGTCCCGCGTTCAAGATCCACACGACCGGGCGGTCTCGGCGAGATCAGCAGCATGGACCCGACGGGTGACGGACTGTTGGTCGGGCAGGAGCCATGATCCCACCGCCTCATCGCGGGCGGCGGCGATTAGCACCAGTCTCTTGCCTCAGCCAGGCACGCCGTGACGCGCGCGGCGTCGCGCGCTTCCACGGCATTCCGCAGGCTCCGAATCCTCGTCTCGAACGCCTCCAGCGCATCGGAAATCGCCCCGGCATTCTGCAACGCGATGTCCCGCCAGAGCTCCGGCGAGCTCGCCGCCAGGCGCGTCATGTCGCGGCCGCCCGGTCCGAGCTCGGCTCGGGCCACGCCGACACTCTGCAGGGTGCGCGCCAGGGCCGCGGCCAGCAGGTGCGGCAGGTGACTCGTGAACGCGAGCCTGCGGTCATGCGCCTCGGGCGCCATGCACACGGGACGCGCACCGACCTGACGCCAGAACCGCTCCGCGGCCAACACGTGCTCCCCATCGGTGCTCGGCGATGGACACACAAAGACCGGGGCGTCCGCAAACAGCCCGGGGCGTGACGCGTCCCACCCCGACCGGTGGTCCCCGGCCAGCGGATGGCACCCGACAAAGCGGTCCCCGATGCCGAGCGCCTCGGCGCAGGCCGCGATGGCCGCCTTGGTCCCGCCCACATCCATCACGAGCTGGGCCGATCCGATGGCCGGCGCGAGTGCTTCAAGGACGGTGAGCGCTGCGGCCACCGGCACCGCGATGACCACCGTCCCGGCAACGGCGACCTCCGCGACGGTCGAGACGAGCCGGACGCGGGACAACGCTGGATCCCGGAGCGCGCGCAAGCGGTGGGCCTGCCGATCAAACGCGATCACCTCGACGTGGTGCGCGAGCAAGTCGCGCGCCAGCGACCCGCCGATCAGTCCGAGACCCACGATACCGACGCGAGGCGACGACCCGTCCACGGTCAGGCCTCCGCCAGTTGGGCGCGGCGCGACGTCCCGATCAGGTGCCAGAAGAGGTACCGCACGTCCTCTTCGGGGGCGCCTTCCTCGCGCGCGATCTCACTCGCCCGGCGGACGACCGCCGCTTCCTGCGCCGGATCGAGCGCCGGCAGCCCCGCGACGCGTTTGGCCGCCCCGACCCGGCGCGCCAGCTCGACGCGGCCGGCGACCAAGCGGATGATGGCGCGATCCATCTCTTCGATGTCGTGTCGAAGCCGGGCGAGTTCCTCCCGCGCGGCCTCGACCTCCCGCGACTCCGGGCTCATGCGACCCCCTCGCGGCGCGCCGCCGCCGGCGACATCGTGCGCCCCGCAGCTTCCGCGAACGCCGGCAGACGCGCCATCAGCCGGGCGAAGGCCTCGAAGCTCAGCGACTGATCGCCGTCGGACAACGCGTGCTCGGGGTCCGGGTGCACCTCGATGAGCAACCCGTCGGCCCCGGCGGCCACTGCCGCGAACGCCAGGGGCTCCACGAGATAGGCCTGCCCGCCGGCGTGGCTGGGGTCGACGATCACAGGCAGGTGGGTCTCGCGCTTGAGCACCGGAATCGCCGAGACATCCAGCGTGTTCCGGGTCGCCGTCTCGAACGTGCGGATGCCGCGCTCGCAGAGCACGACGTCCTGATTGCCCTGGGCCATGACGTATTCGGCCGCCATGAGCAACTCGCGGACCGTCGCGGACAGCCCTCGTTTGATCAGCACCGGTCGTTGCGTGCGTCCGACTTCGGCGAGCAGCGCGAAGTTCTGCATGTTGCGGGCGCCGATCTGCAGCATGTCCGCGTATTCGGCCACGACTTCGACCTGTCGCGTGTCCATGACTTCGGTGACCACCGGCAGGCCGGTGGCCGCTCGGACGTCGCGCAACATCCGCAGCGCAGCGGTTCCCAGTCCCTGGAAGGCGTACGGGGACGTCCGTGGTTTGAACGCGCCGCCCCGAAGCATCGCGGCACCGGCGGCGCGGACCGCCTGCGCCGTGCGGCCGAGCATCTCACGCCCCTCCACGGAGCACGGCCCCGCAATCACGATCAGCGGCCGTCCGCCGATGGCCGTGCCGGCCGCGTCGCCGAACCGCACGACCGTGCCGTCCGGCCGGAAGTCGCGCCCCGCCAACTTGTACGGCTTGAGCACCGGCATCACCGATTCGACGCCCGGAATGGCCAGCAGCGCGCCCTCCCGGAGCAGCGACTCGTCGCCGATGCACCCGATGATCGTACGCTGTTCGCCCCGCGACACATGCGTGCGCGCCCCCATCGCCTCCACGCGTTCCCGGATGTGGTCGAGTTCCGCGTCGGTGACTTCTGCCTTCGTGATGAGAATCATGCTGTCTCCACCGGGTGGGTGTGCAAATGCGCGGGCTCCGGATCCCGAACGCGAAAAAGGGCCCGTGAAAATCCACGGGCCCTCCGTGAGGCAAGCGTCGTATGCCGCGTATTCAGCCGCGCAAACGCCACCGCCCACGGCCCGTGGATCGGGCCGCGCGGTAGTAGTAGCCGTAGAAGCGCGGTGCGCAATTCATGCGTCGAATGTACACCGCACCTCGTTGTCGTCAAGCGCCCGGTCCAGCGCCCCCACGCAACGCACAGTCCAAGGCCGTAGGGACCATATGAATCGTACGGCGCCAACCGCGATTCTGCTTCGCGATGTCGGCGCGCCGGGGAGCAGAATTCTCGTTTGGGACTGTCTAAGACCTGCTCAATGCCAGTTCCTCGACAGCGAATCCCCCAGGAGGGACTTGTTGCTCAGGCCGGTGTAATCTGGACTCACCCTCTACAACACGCACCGTCCGCATTCCAGCCTTGCCGACCAGACGCCGGACGAAGCGTACTGCACGCCGCTTTCCCTTTCGAACGCGGCCTAACCCGCCCGCCGATCCAGTTATCCACCCCCGTTGGGCTGTACAGAAAGGCGGAGCCACTTCTTGGCTGCGTGGTCGTCGTGGTTCTGGTGTTCAGACATTCGTGTTCTCCTGATCGGATAGATACACCTGTGGCAGATGCGTTTGTGACTTCTCTCGGTTCATGCGCTGGCGTCCACGCCAGGAACGACCGGCAGTCCCAGGGTCAGCCAATCATGCAGGCCGCCCCGATAGTACAGCACCTTTTGCGGCGGATAGCCGGCATCGATCAATTCGTGGATGGCTGTCGGCGACTGGCCGCACTGGGGACCATTGCAAAAGAAAATGGTCGCTTGCTCCCCATTCAGTTCATCCATGCGCGCCACCGTATCCGGGTACGGAATGTTCACCGCGCCGGCGAGCGTGGAAACGACAAAGAAATCGCTGGTGCGGGCATCCACAACGGGCAGCCCCCGTTGCAGATGTTCGATCACCTCCAGTTCGCCAACCGTTTGAACCCCCTCCGCAATCTGCATGGGCTGAATCGTGCCCCAGGTCGCATCCACCTGGAAGACGCCCGGCGTTTGGGCGACGGGCTGCGGGACCAGAAACGCATCCTGGCGCCGTTCGATTCGGTTCACGGTTTTAGTCATGCTTGGCTCCCTTCTGCTGTGGATAAGAAATCGTGGCGCATGCCCATGGACTCGTCCGTCATGCGGATCAATGCTTGCCCGTCCGTTATGGTACCGGTCAGGGCGCGGATGGCGTCGATAATTTCAGGGACGACGATGGCTTCGTAGTAGACCTGGTAGGTATAGTATGCCTCAGTTCCTGCACGATAAGCACGTCTTCCCAGATCGCCAACGCCTACATCCGCCGAGCGGCACGTTCGCCCCGACCTCTTGCATCACGCCCGCGATCAGCGCGTCCGCATCGCCCCGCGCTCCCTGTGGGCCCGTCGCGATGAGATCGGATCCGTCGGGAGGACCCGCAGAACGGTTCGGCGTACTGCACGACGTGACCGGGTACGCCCGGGCTCCAAGATCTACGACGTCGTCGGGATGGTGTTCGGCGTCTTCGCCACCGAGCAGCGGACTCGCGAAATCGGCGTGTGCATCGCGCTCGGGGCGCTGGCCCGCGACATCGTGCGCCGTGTGCGGCAGGACACAAGCGCCACAGCATCGCGCGGGCTTGCGGTGGGCCGCCTTGCCAACCGGGCCGTGCCGCCTGCAGGCCGACGATCTGTTCGGCTGCGATGCGCCGGCGCCGCTGGTCTTGCGGCGGGCCATGGCCGCGCGCGTCGCGGCAAGAGCCGGGGCTGGCCTCCTTCCGGCGCTCCGCGCGGCCCGGGTGAACGCGGTTGACCCACATCGGTCCCGGTAACCGGTGGCAGAAACGCGATGCGCCGGCCCAGCGTGTTCCCGCCGGATTCTCTATGCCCTTTTTTATGCCCGACGCATATCGCCGCAGAGTGGGGAGCCGGCACAAAAACCAACGCGCGCCGAAGGCATAATCCAAGTTTTCACGGCCAAATGGCAATCAGTAACACGCTGCCAAACAACGACTTACAAAAATAGCAGGGGTGGGACTCGAACCCACGACCCCGGCATTATGAGTGCCGTGCTCTAACCACCTGAGCTACCCTGCCCCACAACTCCGGCCGGAAACCTAATCACGGCCCCGGCCAACAGAAACCGGCCGGCCCTTTCGGACCGGCCGGTTAATAGCGGGGGCGGGATTTGAACCCGCGACCTTCGGGTTATGAGCCCGACGAGCTACCAGGCTGCTCCACCCCGCGTCAGTGCCTGAAAGGTAGCCCGGCACGGCACCGGGTCAAGGGGAAACGCTCGCCCGCAGAGCACGGGATCCACCCGATGACGGCTACCCGTCCGCGGCCGTCCGCGCGCTCGTCCGCAACGCGTTCAGAATCACCGCCACGTCGATCGCCTCCTGCAGCAGCGCCCCCACGGTGGGCGCGATGTACCCCCGCGCCGCGAACACCATGGCCACCCCGCTCAGCCCCAGCCCCACCCAGATGCTCTGCCGGGCCACCCGCATCGTCCGCCGCCCGATCCGAATGGCCTCCACCACGCGCGCCGGCTCGTCCACCAGGATCACCACGTCGGCCGCCTCGGCGGTGATGCCACCGCCGTGCCCGGCCAGGGCGATGCCCACGTCGGCCGCGGTGAGCGCCGGCGCGTCGTTGGTGCCGTCGCCCACCATCACCACGCGCGCGCCCTCGTGAGACAGCCGGTTCACCACCGCCACCTTGTCCTCCGGCAGCAGATCGCCGTGCACCTCGGTGATGCCGACCTCGGCCGCGACGGCGCGCGCGTTCGGCGTGTGATCGCCCGACAGCAGCAGCGTACGCGTGATGCCAAGCTTGCGGAGGTCGGCGAACACGGCCGCGATGTTGGGGCGCAGCCGGTCCGCGTAATCCACGATGCCGGCCAGCTTCCGGTCCACGGCCACGTACGCGCGCAGCCCGCTCCCGCCGTGCTCCAGCGAGGCCACCGCGTCGAGCGTCACGCCGGGCTGCTCCAGAATGTAGGAGCGCGCGCCCACCGCCACCTCGCGTCCCTCCACGTCGCCGGCGAGGCCGCGTCCCGGCGACTCGTGCAGATGGCGCGCCGTGGGCAGAGCGCCCGTGCGCGCCTCCGCCTCGTGCACGATCGTGCGCGCCAGCAGATGCCCCGAGCCCTGCTCCACGGCGCCGGCGAGCCGCAGCACTTCGAGTTCGGTGAACCCGGGCGCCGGCACCACACGGCTCACCTCGGGCATCCCCACGGTGAGCGTGCCCGTCTTGTCGAACACGGCGGTGTCCACGCGGCTCAGCTGTTCCAGCGCCCCGCCGTTGCGCACGATCACCATGCGCCGCGCCGCGGCGTTGATGCCGCCGATGATGGCGATGGGCGTGGCGAGAATCAGGGGACAGGGCGTGGCCACCACGAGCACGGCGAGCACGCGAATCCAGTCGCCGGTGGTGACGTACGCCACGGCGCACACCACGAGCGTGAGCGGGGTGAACCAGATGGCGTAGCGGTCGGCCAGGCGCTGCAGCGGCGACTTGCTCTCCTGCGCGTGCCGCACCAGCTCCACGATGCGCGCGTACTGGCTCTCGTTGGCGAGCGCGGCGGCGCGCAGCGTCAGGGCGCCATCGCCGTTCACGCTGCCGCTCATCAGCGCCACGCCGGGCTCGGCGCTCACCGGCATCGGCTCGCCGGTGAGGCGCGACGCGTCCACCAGCGAGTGCCCTTCGGTCACGGCGCCGTCGCACGGCACGAGTTCCCCGGGGCGCACCAGCAGCAGGTCGCCCACCTGGATGTCGTCGGCCGCGATGTCGGTGACGCCGGCACCGTTCAGCCGGTGGGCCGTGCGCGGCGCGGCCGCCTCGAGTTCACGAATGGCGCGCGACGCGCGCCCTTCGGCGTAGTGCTCCAGCGCCTCGCCGCCGGTCTGCATGAGCACCACCACCAGACCGGCCAGCGGTTGCCCGAGCGCCACGGCGCCGACCACGGCGAGCATGGCCACGAGATCGGTGGCGAAGTGGCCGCGCAGCGCGTCGCGCAGCGTGCGCCACACCACCGGGGCCCCCACGATGACGAGTCCGCCGAGCCAGACCCAGTGGCTGGCGGCGGCGCCGCCCGCCCCCGCGCGCGCCACCGCCCCCATGCCGATGACGGCAAGGGTGGCGAGCGGCAGAACGACGGCGCGGCTTCTCAGGAACTCAGGGCGCACGCGGCTCCGGCGGCAGCGCGAACACGGTGCACCGCGCCCCGCGAATGAGTTTCGTGGACACGCGGCCGAGCATCGCGCGGACGACGATGTTGTGCCCGTGCGTCCCCGTCACGATGAGATCGGCCTGCGTGCGCTCCGCCTGGCCGAGCAGTTCCTGGGCGGGGTCGCCGTAGAGAATCACGTCCTCCGCGGTCACCCATGAGGGAATATGAATACGCTTGCGCAGTTCGTCGAAGCTGGCGCGCACGGCGTTCTCGTACGCGTCGTCCCACGCCGGCCACACGCCCATCGAGATGTCGCGCGGCACCACGTGCGCCATCGTCAGCTTGGTGCCCTCGCCGAAGAGCGGCATGGCCGCCGCGAGCGCGCGCTCGCTGGTCTCGCTGAAGTCCATGGCGGCCACGACGCGCGTGGGCAACGCGGTGGCCGACGGCGCCACCGCCAGCACCGGCGCCGTGGCCAGGCGCAGCACCCGCAGCGCCGTCTCGCCGCCGAACCAGCGGTCGATCACCCCATGCTCCCCCAGCCCCAGCACGATCAGGTCGGCGCCGACGTCGCGCGCCATGCCGGCAATGGTCATGTCGGGCCGGCCGTCCAGCTGCTCCACGGTCCACGCCGACGATTCCGGGGCACAGCGCGCCAGCTGTTCGCGCACGTGCTTGGCCAGGGTCTCGCGCCGGCCCTTTTCGATTTCCGGCACCAGCGGCAGGTTGCCTTCCGGCGTGACGAACGGCATCGGCTCCACCGCCGTGACCACGCGCACCCTGGCCGCGTCGCGCGCCGCCAGCAGGCGCGCGATGCCGATGGTGGCGTCCATGGCCGCGGAGCCGTCGCTGGCCAGCAGCAAGATCGAGAACTTGCGGCGCGGCTCCGATGTATTGGTCATTGCTCCTCCGGCTTGCCCAGGGCACACGATCGAGATCCCGAGAATAGCGTAGCCGGGCGGACGGCCGCAGAGTGTCGCCTAATCTCCGATCTTGTGACCGGGAATCACCTGACGTCTGTAAGGTCTTTCCCTACAGCGTCAACTTCAGTGCGAACTCGTGTCGGGGCCGCCGAATCGGTAGAGCAGTTCCTTGTCGCCGCGCACCCAGCCGAACTCCTCACGGCCGATGCGCTCCTGCAGCGCCGCGTCGTGGAGCACGCGATCGCGGTAGTGGCCGAGCGAATCCACCACGCGCTGCAGCGAGTCCACCGTGGCGCGCAACGCGCGCATCTCGCTCCGTTGCCGCAGCAGGTCGAGCGTGCTGTACTCCCCGCCCTGCACGGCGAACACGACCGCCAGCACGCCGACGGCCGCCCAGATCGCGAGCGTGACGCCGCGTGGCAGACGGCGCGCCGGCCGGGCACGGCTCACAGGCCGTACAGCGCGCCGCCCGGGAATTCCGCGGCGCCGCCCAGCTCTTCCTCGATGCGCAGGAGCTGGTTGTACTTGGCCACGCGGTCGGTGCGGCTGGCCGACCCGGTCTTGATCTGGCCCACGCCGCTGGCCACCGCGAGATCGGCGATGAAGGTGTCCTCGGTCTCGCCCGAGCGGTGCGAGATCACCGACAGGTAGCCCGAGCCGCGCGCCATGTCGATGGTTTCGAGCGTCTCGCTGAGCGTACCGATCTGGTTCACCTTGATGAGGATGGAATTGGCCACGCCCTGGTCGATGCCCTGGGCGAGCAGCTCCGGGTTGGTGCAGAAGATGTCGTCGCCCACGAGCTGGCAGCGGTCGCCCAGCGCTTCGGTGAGCTGGCGCCAGCCGTCCCAGTCGTTCTCGGCGAGGCCGTCCTCGATGGAAATGATGGGGTACTCCTCCAACCAGCCGGCGTAGAGTTCCACCATCCCGGCGGCGTCCTTTCTGGCGCCGCCGCTCTTCTTGAACACGTACGCGCCGTCGGCGTACAGCTCGCTGGCGGCGACGTCGAGGGCAAGCGCCACTTCCTGGCCGGGCGCGAAGCCGGCGGCCTCGATGGCCTCGATCACCACGCGCAGCGCTTCCTCGTCGTTCTTGAGGTCGGGGGCGAAGCCGCCCTCGTCGCCCACGCCGGTGGACAGCTTGCGCTTGACCAGCACCTTCTTGAGCGCGTGGAACACCTCGGCGCCCATGCGCAGCGCGTCGGCGAACGTGTCGGCGCCCACGGGCACGATCATGAACTCCTGGAAGTCCACGGTGTTGGTGGCATGCGCGCCGCCGTTGAGAATGTTCATCATCGGCACGGGCATGACGCGGGCGAGCGGGCCGCCGAGGTAGCGATACAGCGGCATGCCGGCCACCTGTGCGGCGGCGCGCGCCGTGGCCAGCGACACGGCGAGGATGGCGTTGGCGCCGAGATTGGCCTTGTTGGGCGTGCCGTCGAGTTCGAGCATCGTGGCGTCGATCTCGAGCTGCTGCATGGGGTCCATGCCCTCGAGCGACGGGGCGATGGTCTCCTCGATGTTGCGCACGGCGTTGAGCACGCCCTTGCCACCGTAGCGCTCGGCGTCGCCGTCGCGCAGTTCCACGGCCTCCTTCTCGCCGGTGCTGGCGCCGCTCGGCACGGCGGCCCGCCCCTTGATGCCGTTGGAGAGGAAGACGTCGGCTTCGACGGTGGGATTGCCGCGGCTGTCGAGGATCTCGCGGGCGTGGATGTGCGATATAGTGGTCATGGAAGTATGGGCTCGGTCAGACGACGCGTTCGTTGGGCTTGGCGATAGCACGATCGGCACGGCGCACCCCATACAGTTCATGCAGCGTGTCGTCCATGCGAGTCCAGACGCGCGTCATCAACGGTCCGCGGTCATCGTAGTCCAGCCCCGCGGTGGGGATCGGTTCCAGGAAATGTAAGTGAATCACCCCGGGGCGGACGCGGAAGGACCCCCTCTTCATCACTTCTCGCGCGCCGTAGATGACCGTGGGAACCACCTCCGCCCCAGCGGCGATGGCCAGCACGAAGGGCCCCTTCTTGAACGGGCGCAGGGGGTAGTACTGGCCGCGCGTCCCCTCGGGATACACGACCACCGACCGCCCGCCCCGCACGTGGGCGGCCGCCTCCTTGTACGACTCGAAGGCCCGCTTGCGGTTTTCGCGCTCCAGGAACACGATGCCGGCCGCGGCCGCCGCCGGTCCGAACACGGGAATCCGCCGCAACTCGCTCTTGGCCACGAAGCTGTAGCGCGGCAGGGTGGCGGCCAGCGCCAGCACGTCGAACCAGCTCACATGGTTGGCGATGTACACGGCGCCCTCGCGGGTGGCCATGCCGGCCTGGTCGTGCACTTCGATGCGCACGCCCGCCGCGCGGCACGCCGCGCGCGCCCACGTGTGCATGGCCCACTGGTACACGCCCCCCGGCTTCTCCTGCACGCCGAGCAGGCCGGCCACGAGCACCAGCGGACCCAGGGTGCAGGTGGCCAGCGTCACCACGACCATGGTCAGGACGGTTCGCATCACGCGGAAAGGTGATCGTGCCCGCGGCCCGCCGCAACGCGGCGCCCGGCGTCGAGGACCTCCACCGTTCCCGGATGCTCCGACACCGCGCGCCCCACGCGCGTGAGCGGAATGCCGAATCTCGTTTCGAACGCCGCGGCGTCGAGCGCGCCCGACGCCGCGACCAGCAGTTCGTACTCCTCGCCGCTGGCCAGCGCGTCGCGCGGCTGCACGCCGGCGACCAGCGGCACGGCGCCCAAGTCCAGTTCGATGCCCACACCGCTCGCCGCCGCGAGGTGGCCGGCGTCGGCGGACAGCCCATCGGAGATGTCCACGGCGGCGGTCACGCCCGCGTGGGCCAGCCAGCGCGCCTCGTGCAGGCGCGCGACCGGGTGGGCAAAGCGTTCGCGGTGCTCGGGCGCGGGCGCCCGCCCGGCAAGCAGTGCGGCAAGGGCGGCGCCCACACCGCCCAGCCGCCCGGTGACGTACAGGGCGTCGCCGGCCCGCACGCGATCGCGGCGCAGCACGGCGTCGGCGTGGCCAAGGACGGTGGTGGTGATGCTGAGTTCAGCGCCCGCCGACATGTTGCCGCCCCGCACGGTGGTCTCGGCGTCGGCCACGGCGATGCCGATCCCCTCGGCGATGTCGGAGAGCTTGTCGCGCCACGGGTCGGGGAGCACGATGGCCGTGAGCACGCCCAGGGGCAGCGCGCCCATGGCGGCCACGTCGCTCAGCGCCGCCGTCACGGCGCGATAGCCGATCTCGGCGGGCGTGATCCACGCGCGGCGGAAGTGCACGCCCTCGACGAACGTGTCCACGGTGGCGATCAGTTGCTCGCCCGCGGGCACGTCGAGCACCGCGGCGTCGTCGCCGGCGCCGATGCTGTGCGGGCCCCACTGTTCGAGCAGGCGGCGGATGGCGTCGAACTCGGCGCCCGGTCCCATGGCGGTGTGCGTCGGCGTGCTCATGTGCGCTGCTCCACGGCGGGGAGCTTCGCCAGCACCGGCGCGCGCGGTGCGGCGCTGGTCAGCCGCCAAGCGTCGGGGAGCGCGGCGATCACGTCGTCGAGGGTGAGGCCGCGGGCGTCGCGCCGCGGCGGCGGGACGGGGCGCGCGCCCGGCAGGCGCACGCTCGACCGGTCGTCGCCGTCGTCCAGTGGTTCGTCGAGATCGGCGTTGAACGGCGCGTCGGGGCGCGACGGGCCGAGCTGCACGAGTTCGGCGGCCCGGCCGTGCACCCAGGCGGCGCAGGCGGCCGCGGCGGCGGCATCGTCCATCTGCGCCACCAGGGTTGCCGTGATGCCGGTGAGCAGGTCGCCGCTTCCGCCCGTGGCGAGCACGGGCGTGCCCGCGGCGCTCACGTGGCGCGTGACGCCGTCGGCGGAGTACACCACCGTGGGTGTGCCCTTGAGGAGCACCGCGGCCCGCAACCGTGCCGCCACCGGGCCCCCGATGTCGAACCGGCGGTCGAGCACGTCGGCGAGCGGCCGGCCGGTGAGTCGCCCGAACTCGGCCGGATGCGGCGTGAGCACGGCCGGCCGGCCGTCGAGCAACGCCGCCAGCGCGTCAACATCGCCGGCAAAGTCATTGAGCGCGTCGGCGTCGAGCACGACGGGTCCGCGCCAGTGCGTGAGGAGGCGTTCCACGAGATCGCGCGACCGCGGCGTGCGTCCCAGGCCGGGGCCCACGGCCACGACGTCGGCCCATCCGTTGATGTCGCGGTCCACGTCGCGCGGCGCCTCGGGCCAGGCGCCGGTGAGCACCGCGGGCTCGGCGCGGCGCACGGCGTCGAGCGACGCGGCGTCGGCGAGCACCTTCACCATGCCGGCGCCGCTGCGGAGGGCGGCGCGGGCGGCGAGGATCACCGCGCCCGACATGCCCTCGGCGCCGCCCACGATCACCACCTTGCGGCGCGTGCCCTTGTGCGCGTCGGCGTGGATCACCGGCACGCGGGTGGCCACCCACGGTTCATCCACGAGCCGCGGCGCGTCGTCGCGCAGGGCCGCGTGGGCGCCGAGTCCGATATCGAGCACGAGCAGTTCGCCGCAGACGCCGCGCGACACCAGGTGTCCGCGCTTGACGGTGCCGTAGGTGAGCGTGAGGTCGGCGGTGAGCGCGTGCGTGGCGTCGCCCGTCGTGGCGTCCAGTCCCGTTGGAAGGTCCACCGCCGCCACGCGAGCGCCGTCGCCGCGGCACGCGGCGACGACGGCGGCTCCCTGGGCGATGGCGCCGCGCGGCGCGCCCGACGAGCCGGTGCCGAGCAGCGCGTCCACCACCACGTCGTAGTCGCCGGCGCCCGCGGCGTCGAGTGAGATCTCACGGATGCGGCGCGCGCCATCGGCGCGGGCGCGATCGCGCGCGGTGATGGCGTCGGGGGACCTGGCGTCCACGGCCTGGCACACGTCCACCGCGGCGCCGCCGGCGGCGAGCGCGCGGGCCACCACCCAGCCGTCGCCGCCGTTGTTGCCGGGGCCGCACATGACGAGCACGCGGCGCGTGGCGCCGCCGAACCGGCGGGCGATTTCGTGGGCGGTGGCGGTGCCGGCGCGCTCCATGAGCACGGCCGACGGCGTGCCGGCGGCGATGGCGGCGGCATCACGGGCCGCGGCCTGAGCGGCGGTGACGACGCGGACGAGAAGGCGGGATTCTGTCATGTGATGATCGCGGCGCCGGCGCGCGCCGCGCGACGGCTGGCGTCTACTTCTGCGACGTGCCGACGCTGCGGCCGTAGCTCAGTTCGCCGTTGTCGATGCGGACGTTGAAGCCGCAGTC
>Ga0307375_10002087_pt1 | contig 20905 bp, 13 predicted proteins | sample TR1MG_FD_202531 | JGI IMG/M metagenome (GOLD analysis project Ga0307375, IMG submission 202531) | Soil microbial communities from Risofladan, Vaasa, Finland - TR-1 | ecosystem: Environmental > Terrestrial > Soil > Coastal area > Acid sulfate soil | place: Finland: Risofladan, Vaasa | collected...
GGAGATGAATCTACAATACAAGCGTATGTAAAGGGTCAAGGTCGAGAAAAAGAATATATAAAGATACACAGTCAGCAACTGTCTTTGTTTTAATACCTCGTCAGCTCTGCTGCGAGGTAGTTTATTGTGCTTGATTGGGTTGATTTTCCTTTTGAGGTTGAAAGTGAATGGTTTTCTGGTAAGGCAGAAATAAGGACGTACAATATTAATGAACTTTTAGGAACAAAACTTAGGGCACTGTACCAACGAAGTAAGGGAAGAGATTTGTTTGATTTAGATTATTCCAGACAAAACATCGATTTGGACTATGAGCAAATCATAAATTGCTTTAAAGTATATACATCATTTGCAACAGGGAAAAGACCTCCAAGCAAAAAAGAGTTCTTACTTAACATTGAAGAGAAAGAGGTTAGTTCAGAGTTTACAGGTGATATGGAAGCATTGCTAAGACCCGAAATTAAATACAATCAGAGTGATGCTTTTAATTGGTTGAAAAAAGAATTGATTGAAAAAATGTAGAAAAGCTGTATGGTAGAGATGAGGGATGGATAAGGTTTGGGCTGAAAATATTTGAGATACAAACGCTAAAAAAGTGTGGCAGGGAAAAATCGCTGCTCATAAACAGTGCATCCGAACGGTATAAAATTTTCCGGGAGCAGTATGGGGCCATCGAGAATCGGTTACCGCTGAACCAAATTGCGCTCTATTTGGGAATTCAGCCAGAATCGCTTAGCCGAATACGGAGGAATTTTTCTTAACATACATCAAGGGACGTGGTTGGATAAATTCTGAACTTGGCACAAAATTAAAATGTAGAGCCATGGAAAAAATTTTGTCGATCATTACCGGTTCCGAGGAGCTATCGGTTGTTGAAAGTGGCCAGCTAAGAGCCTTAATTGGCTTTTATAGGGCCTTTAATCAGCGCGATTTGCAACTAATGCAAAAAGTTTGGCTTAATAGCATGGATGCCTCAATGAACAATCCTGTTGGTGGAATAGTGAGAGGTTGGGACGAAATTAGGGGCGTTTATGAACGGATATTTGGTGGGAGAGCCAAGGTCTATGTGGAATTCTACGATTTTTCCCTACACTCGGCAGAAAACATATTTTTTGCAACGGGCAGGGAGAGGGGTTACTTTGAGAGCGGCGACACAAAAGTTGACTTGGCCATTAGAACTTCAAGAATTTTTGTGAAACAGGGTGATGAGTGGAAGCAAATTCAACATCACGGCTCAATAGACAATGCCAATTTGCTACGATATTACCAGAACGCGATTCTGGGTAAGTAGACCATGAAATGGGGTGATGAATCCACTGCTGGCTGCACAAAATTGGTGCTGCCTGCAGTGGTGTTAAAAATTGTGGAGATAAGCTTTTCCGTAACCGAAATCGAACCCTACTCTATCAGCCCCGCGATTATTTTTTCCATATCTGCCGCCGCGCGGGCCATTGTGGCACCCACGTTACTTTCGGCCATTTGGCTCATGGCGGATACGCTAAGCCTTGAGATGTAGGTTTCCCCCAACCTATTCTGAAAGACCGAAACTCGGCAGGGCATCAGCGCCGAGTAGTGCCGCATGTCGTCGGAGATGAGCAAGTCGGCGGCAATGGTCGGGCTACACAACTCAATTACTTTTACAGGATCAACGGCTATTCCAACCGAGGAAAGCGTTTGCATGAGGTCGTGAATGGCTGGTACCCTCCAGCCTGCTTCGGTTGCTTTTTCTAGAATCAGCTCCACTGTTCGTTCCAGTTCGAACTTACTTTTACTTACTTCTACCATGGTCGTAAATATTTATAGTTTGGATCGATGCTTACTTTTTGGTTCAAAAATGTTGCGCCCAAAATATGCTACATCAACCTGTTAGGCATTGGCATATAATTATTAACAAAAACGGCGGTGAATCGTTGCATTTTTCCTATTTTGACAAACCAATTTGGAGAACAATATATTTGTTTAACCCTAAATACCGACAAAATGCTTCCAGTTGACTACCACATGCATACTACCTTTTCCGACGGCAAAGCCGACCATCTTACCATGCTTAAGGCAGCCGAGGTGGTTGGGTTGCGGGAGATAGGTTTTTCGGATCACCTTACGCCGTTCGATACGGAGTGGAGCACAAAACGGACAAGGTTGCACGAGATGGCAGCAGGCGTAGAGTCGGTGTGCCATAAGTCTGCATCGGTTACCGTGAAGTTGGGTGCGGAGGTGGATTTTATTCCAGGCAAGGAGGCCGAGCTCTGCACACTCATTGATGAGCTACCGCTTGACTACGTTATCGGCTCGGTGCATTTTATGGACGGCTGGAACTTCGACTCCCATTCCGAAGATTACAAGAGCAAAGATGTAAACGCAATATATAACGAATTCTTTCTGCTAGTGCAGGATGCGGCCCGCTCTGGCCTGTTCGACGTAATGGGCCATGTAGATCTCATAAAGAAATTTGGTGTTTACCCCTCCTTTCCGTTAGACGAGGTGTATGAGAAAACTGCCTCCATATTCAAGCAGAGTGGGGTGGTGGTGGAGCTGAACACATCAGGCATTACGAAGCCATGCAAGGAATTTTATCCCTCTTACACCTTTCTAAAGGAGCTGAAGAGGCAGAAGGTTCCGGTAACGCTTGGCTCCGACGCCCATAGTCCAGAGGCGGTGGGACAATACTTTAACCATGCCGTGGCGCTGCTAAAGTATATTGGCTACACGCACGTGGTGTCGTTCACCCGTAGGCGGAGAGAGAAAGTGGCGTTGTAGGTGGAGCTGGTTACTAGTTTATAGTTCCTCATTTCTAATTCCTGATTTGGCTACGTTGAGTTAGCTTCGCTCGGTTCTGGTTTGCTTTCGGGGAGTTGGTTTATATAATCCTTACTTTTTCCTTAATGTAACAGATATATCATTGGGTGTTTCGTGTGATGCGTTCTGTTGAATTGTAGTTACTTTGTTTGCGTTATGATTTTTTGAGGAAGAAAGGGGTAAATTTGGCGCGAAAAAAATAATGCAAATAAAAATAATCGCTGAAATTGCAAGAAACCACAAAACCTTTATTTTATGTTTTTTTGACTCTTTCTGTTCATTGTTTGAGCGAATAATTAAGGATATTAGAAGTATAAAGACTGCTATTACGTAACCAAACGCCAAAGTAAAAGCAATTGCACTATTTAGTGTGTCAACTTGAGAATAAATTTGAATGTTCCCCATAACAAAGAGAACAATAGCAGCAAAGATTGAGAGAATTTCTATATTTTTTCTTAGTGCTTCCTGAACTTCCTTTTTAGAATTGTTAATATCTTCTAATTCCTTTTCAAGATAATGTGATGTTTTATAAACACTTTGAAAAAGAGATAAAGATTCTTCAAGTTTTTTTAAACACCCTTCTTCATAATCATAGTTTATTGGAAGAATAAATGAAGATGCACAGAAGATAGGAATACTATCACTACTAGTAATTATAATGCATTCCTCTAATCGAGGTTGGTAAGGCCATACCAAGTGCTTTTTACTCCAAATAATATTTTCACGATATTTTTTCAAACATACATCAAATCTATCAATGTATGTTTTAGTTACATTGTTGGGCGTTGCAACACTTAGATCTTTATCGATTTTGCTCTCTATCCAAGAGCATAATTTCTTATAAGGAAAATAATTGTTAACACTATTTTGGTATTGAATGATTTTAACTGTTTCAATTTTTTCATCTATATCCTTCAAGGATAAATCTTTATTTTTCAATTCAAGAGAAAGAATGTTGTTATATAGGTAATTATAAGAAATACCATATGCCCATGTATCAAAGTCAATTTGGGAATGAGAATGAAGGTCTTCAAATCGTTTAAAAGTTTTTTTTGCTTGTTCTAGGCTTTCAATCTCTTTGAAAAATTTCATCTCAATAAAAAAGTCTCGAAAACTTTCTGCAATTCCTTTCTTGTTATTCTGTCGATGTTGTTCATTTATATATTCTTCAGTAAAATCGATATCAAAATCTTTTAAATAATTGATTGGGTGTTCTTTAGTGTCGTTGCTGAATTGTGTAAAATTAATATTATAACGAATGTTTCGCTTAGCATTTGTCTGTTTTACTTTCTTTATAAGTAAATCGACCTTGTCAATTAGCAATTCCCTTAATTCATTACTAACTGAAGATGAACCTTCAAATACGTCTTTAACAATATGAAGATCTTTGATCCTTTCTCCATTAGTTGACAGTGCAATTTCAAGTCGATATAGCCTGATTATAGCATCGAGATAAATTGTTTGATTTTTAAGTAACGGAAGGGTAATAAATGACAATTGTTCCTCTTTATATATGGCAAATGACAATTCAATTTCTGGTGATTTTATTCTCCTGTTGAAATCTTGTGAAAAGGCATAGAATGACCTTATCCAGCGCTTAAATATGTTCGAAGAGATGAGGAGTGCTTGTTCTTGCTGATAATTTGTTTCTGGTAATCTTTTTATATGAGAAAAGGAATCGATAAGATTTTTATATCGAAAATAGTCAATGTCTTCTCTCAAGAAATCACCACTAATAATGTATTGGCTTAAAATATCAAATAATCTTTTTGCTATTTCATTGATCTTATCAGTAATAATTATCTGAGATTTTATATCGTCTAAGTCTGTGGTTGGTTCTAATTTATTCCAATCAAAGGATTCATAATCTTCTATTATGCTTTCTATTAAACTAAACTGATGCATAATTTGAGAGTTCAAATATTTTTTCTTCTGATTGAATTATTTCTGGAGGTATTGGGGAACTAAATTTCCCGTTTTTTTGAGCAATATCAAAAACTAAACGCCACGAATACCACTCATGGCTTAATTCCACAAGTTGAAATGCAGTGTAATCAAAAAATTTACTGTTCTTCTCAAGAAGAGAATCAATGGCATCATCTATTCTTGATTCTTCCTTCGAAAATCTACTATTAGTTTCAAAGATGCACTTTCGATTAAGGGAGGTTTCCGTTAAATTAAAAAACTTTAACTCACCTTCCTTAATGCTATTATATACATCGCTTTCTACATGCCCATATGGCATGGCATAAAAATTATCAAAAACATCAAGTAACCCATTATCCTTTTCATCAGTATTAACTGCTGAGATAAAAAAGTTAAGTTTGATGAGTTTTAGTTTGCTGAAAACTGAAAAAGCAACATTCTCCTCTACGTGATTAAGTGTTTTATATTTATCAACAACACTCTTAATCATATATTCGAATAGGTAAACCTTTTCTTCCTTCGCCATGGCTTAGTATATTTCTGAACAATATTACAACAACTTACTATAAGTTGTATACTAACATTGTTGTTTTTTGTTTTGTTTACAGAAACATAAAGGAAAGCGGTTACCTTATTGTCAAGGTAACCGCTTTATTCGGTTTTGGAATTAATCCTTGATTTTCGCCATTAAAAACTCGCGGTTGAGGCGGGCAATGTGGGTAATGGAGATATTCTTGGGGCACTCCACTTCACAGGCACCAGTGTTGGTGCATCCGCCAAAGCCCAGCTCGTCCATTTTGGCTACCATGGCCTTAGCCCTGCGGGTAGCCTCTACGCGTCCCTGTGGCAGCTTGGCTAGCGACGACACACGGGCAGCCACAAACAGCATGGCCGAACCATTTTTACAGGTTGCCACGCAGGCACCGCAACCAATGCAGGCCGCTGCATCCATGGCCTCGTCGGCATCCACCTTGGAGATTGGAATGGCGTTGGCGTCGGGTATACCGCCAGTATTAACGGAAATGTATCCACCAGCCTGTAGAATTTTGTCGAAGGCACCGCGATCCACAATCAAATCCTTGATAATGGGAAATGCCGCGCTGCGCCATGGCTCAACGGTAATAGTCTCGCCATCCCTAAACTTGCGCATGTGCAGCTGACAGGTGGTAACGTCATCGTCGGGACCATGTGCCCTGCCGTTGATGTGCATGGAGCACATTCCGCAAATTCCCTCGCGGCAGTCGTGGTCGAATGCAACAGGCACTTTACCATCCACTATTAGCTTGTCGTTGAGAATATCGATCATCTCCAAAAAAGAGGTGTCCGCCGATATTTCATCGATGTTGTAGGTTTCGAACCTACCCTTGCTTTTGGCATCCTTCTGACGCCATATTTTGAGTGTAAACTTCATGGCCAAAAATTTTTCTAAACAACAATAAAAACCACTACTTATAGCTGCGCTGTTTGAGCTCAATGAATTCGAACTTAAGGTCCTCCTTGTGCAGCTGGGGTTCGGCATCGCCCTTATACTCCCAAGCAGCAACATAGGCGTAGTTCTCATCATCGCGCTTTGCTTCGCCCTCCTCAGTTGCACTCTCTTCACGGAAGTGCCCACCGCAGGATTCATTCCTATTGAGAGCATCGCGGGCCAACAGGTCGCCCAGCTCAAAGTAGTCGGCAAGACGAAGTGCCTTTTCCAGCTCCTGATTGAGATCGTTAGCCTCACCGGGAACCAGCACATCCTTCCAGAATTCGGCCTTCAGTGCCTTTATCTCCTCAATGGCCTTTTTAAGTCCTTCAGCATTACGGGCCATACCCACGTTGTCCCACATAATAGTGCCCAAGGCCTTATGGAAGGAGTCAACCGTGCGCTTACCCTTAATGCTCATAATTTTGTTGATGAGCTCCTTGTGCGCCTTCTCAGCCTTTTCGAACTCCGGATGGTCGGTCGAAATTTTTGGCGTCATGATCTCGTTTGCCAGATAGTCGCCAATGGTGTAGGGCAGCACAAAGTAACCGTCGGCTAAGCCCTGCATAAGCGCCGAAGCACCAAGCCGGTTTGCACCGTGGTCGGAGAAGTTGCACTCGCCAATGGCATACAGACCAGGGATGTTGGTCATCAAATTATAGTCAACCCAGAGACCGCCCATGGTGTAGTGGATGGCCGGGTAAATCATCATGGGTGTTTCGTATGGATTCTCGTCCACAATCTTCTCATACATCTGGAAGAGGTTGCCGTAGCGCTCCTCTATAACATGCTTGCCGAGCCGCTTAATGGCGGTGGCAAAGTCGAGAAACACGGCCAACCCTGTTTCGTTCACACCAAAGCCTGCATCGCAGCGCTCCTTGGCGGCTCGTGAAGCCACGTCGCGGGGAACAAGATTTCCGTAAGCCGGGTAGCGACGCTCGAGGTAGTAGTCCCGATCCTCTTCCGGAATATCGATGGGTTTAATCTGCTTCTTGCGCAGCTTCATCACATCCTCCATCTTCTTGGGAACCCAAATGCGACCATCGTTGCGCAAGCTCTCGCTCATAAGGGTAAGCTTGCTCTGCTGGTCGCCGTGAACGGGTATGCAGGTGGGGTGAATCTGGGTAAAGGCTGGGTTAGAAAAGAAGGCACCCTTCCGGTATGCAGTCCAAGCGGCAGAGCCGTTGGAGTTCATGGCGTTGGTGGAGAGGAAGAATACATTTCCGTAGCCCCCGGTGGCCAGCACCACGGCGTGCGCTCCGTAGCGCTCAATTTCGCCGGTAACGAGATTGCGAACAATTACCCCGCGAGCCTTCCCGTCGATTACAATAACGTCGAGCATTTCGCGACGAACAAAGCTCTGCACCTTGCCTGCCCCAATATTTTTGTTGAGCGCAGCGTAGGCGCCTAGCAGCAGCTGCTGACCGGTTTGTCCACGGGCGTAGAATGTGCGGCTAACGAGCACGCCGCCAAAGGAGCGATTGTCGAGCAATCCGCCATACTCGCGGGCAAAGGGGACACCCTGTGCCACGCACTGGTCTATAATAGAGCCGCTAACTTCGGCCAACCGGTAAACGTTCGCCTCGCGTGAGCGGTAGTCGCCCCCCTTTACGGTGTCATAGAAGAGGCGGTAGATGCTGTCGTTATCATTTTGATAATTCTTGGCTGCGTTGATACCTCCCTGCGCAGCTATGGAGTGTGCACGGCGAGGGCTATCCTGAATGCAGAACACCTTTACGTTATAGCCCAGCTCGGCGAGGGAGGCGGCAGCCGAAGCTCCGGCAAGACCAGTTCCGATAACCACAATGTCGAGCTTGCGCTTGTTTGCAGGGCTAACTACGTTAATATTGGCCTTATGCTTGGTCCACTTTTCGGCCAACGGACCTGATGGAGATTTAGAATCGAGTATACTCATGACAAAAATTTTTTCTTATTCAACTTCGCGTTACCAACTAGGCTAGCAGCCAGAAGTAGAGGCTTATTACGCTAAAACCACCGGCAATCACAATGGCATATAGGTAGGAAACCACCTTCAACCGCTTAATCCAAACGCTGTTGTTCCAGCCAATGGTTTGGAATGCCGACCAAAAGCCGTGCGACAGGTGGTATCCCAAGGCCAATGCACCAATAATGTAAAGCGGGTTGATCCACCATACCGTAGTAAAAAGCGAAGAAACTAGCAGATAAGTATTGTGCATTTCAACGCCATCGACAGTAACTGTAGGCACGGCACCGAACTTCAGCTGCCAGAAGAAGTTGGAGATGTGAATTACCAAAAACGTAAATACAATGAGTCCTAGCACGTACATGTTACGACTTTGCCAAGAACTGGCTTGGCTCTGGTCAACAGTCTTGTAACCCTGAGGACGAGCGGTCTGGTTCCTTAGCGTTATAATGGTTGCATAGGTAATGTGAATTACAAACCCTAGACCTAGGAGTGGCTCCATGATCTTGATAATGGGGTTGGTTCCCATAAAGTTTGCGGCTATGTTAAATGCATCGGGCCCAACCAGCAGCAGCAGGTTTATGGTGAGATGCAACGCCAGAAACAGGAGAAGGAAAAGGCCGGAAATACTCATTACCAACTTTTTCCCGATGGACGAGCTAAAGATATTTCCCATAAATCGGATTTTTGATAATTATATAAAAGTTACTAATACCTACCAAAATGTAAGGGGAGCAAAGGTAACAGGAGAAAAGCCTCTTTCCAATGTTGTAAAACAGCACAGCCATATTCTGCTCCCACTAGCAACAAAAATAACAAATCATTTGAAGCGGCGTGGATTTTTTTGGGAAGAGTTTAAAGAAACGAATAATCGTTGGTACACATGTACATATTTTCCGGCTACTTCTTTCGATTGAAAGTTATAGGCTGTAACCGTTAGATGGCTAATTTTCCAAATCTGTTTGCCACCAACAAATTTCTTCCAACATTAAATGGCAAAGAGGTATTTGTCGTTAACCCGATACACAATTTACTGAAATCATTGGCTTGGCTACTCTTGGTTGAAACAAATCAAGAATATCTTGCACAAGAGGGGTAAGACATTGCAAATACTCAATTGTATAATATCCCTTTGAGAATAATGGACAGCAACGCAGAAAAGCCATTACCGTTATAATTTCAGTTAACTATCGAAATCATTCGACACATTTAAGCGCTTAATTCTGAAAATGCAAGAGCGTTTCCTTGACGAATTCTTAAATTACCTCAACATCTGCTCGTAAGTATTCTGCCCATAAAAAAAACATCTCGGTATCCATCTAAAATGGATACCTTTGAGTATCTGATTTTCACTTGCATTTTAGCATGAAAATCACCTGCCGCGCAAATACCTTGTTTATCATTTTTTAAATATGCATCTACGCTCGTAGGAGCATTGAGAAATAGTATTCCGCATTAAATCAAGTTATTAACTTAATCTTAAAAAATGAGAAAATTTACCTTTACAATGTCAATGGCGTTGCTTGCTGCATTTAGCTTAAATGCGCAGGTGCTGACTCTTGACCAAAAGACAACAGTATCCAGTGGTCCAGCGGCCACTATTATATCCCCCCCTCAGAGAGCAATTACCCCCCTGAAGGTTGCGGAGGAAGATAAAATTATTAAGCAGAATAACCATCTCGCCACGCGAGGCTCGGTTCTTTCTGAAACCTTTAGCAGCGGTAGCCTACCTAGCGGTTGGTCTAATGTGGACAACAACGGTAATGGGGTCTGGCAGTTCAACAACCCCGGTGGCAGAACCCTAAACTCCACCACCGGCGCTACCGGATTTGCCATTTTTGATAGCGATCTCTATGGTTCCGGCATTACGGAGAATGCCGACCTAATTACCCCCGCCATTGACTGCTCCACGCTAACAGCAGTAACCCTTACCTTTGAGCATTACTATAAAGCAATTAGTGGCCAAACCGGTCAAGTTTCGGTGAGCGGCGACAACGGTGCAACTTGGACTTTGCTAAATACCTGGACCTCCTCCACTGCCAACGCAGCGCTTGCACAGTATGATATTTCAGCTGTTGCTGCTGGCCAGTCGCAGGTAAAAATCAAGTGGCACTTTCAGGGAACCTGGGGCTGGTGGTGGGCCATTGACGACATTAACATATTTGAACCAGACGCACACGACCTTGCTGTAAGTTCAATTATAGTACCGGCAAAAGTATTCAGCGATAGTATCGTTTCACCGGTAGTTACCATTTTAAACAAAGGTTACTCCACAGAATCCGCTTACGACGTTTCGCTTTCGGATGGGGATACCTATAACGAAACGGTAAATGTAACTACTGCTATTTCTCCGGCATCATCCTATAGCGTGACCTTCCCAGATTGGACTCCCACTGCAGGAGTACATACCTTAACGGCAACCATTACCCTAGCCGGTGATTTAAATGCAGCGAACGACAGCAAAGCCCTTACTGTTACTGCAGTGCCAGCCAAGCATGACCTTGCTGTGAATGCAATTAGTGCACCAACCTCAACACTAAGTGACAGCATTGTTAAACCCTTTGTTTCCATTGGAAATGTTGGCGATTACAACGAATCAACTTACGCTGTTACTTTGACAGATAATGCCGGTTACACTCACACCGTAGATGTTACGGATGCAGTTAATGTTGGTGCAACCTATAATGTTGCCTTTCCAGACTGGACTCCAGGCGATGGAACCTATACTTTAACAGCAACCGTTACTTTAGCAGAAGATACTACAGTAGCTAACAACACTAAAAGCCTTACAGTTGTTGCTACACCAGCTCAGCATGATCTTGGTGTGTACACAATCAATATTCCTCAATTTGTGCTAAGCGATAGCACTATTTCGCCTAAAGTTAGCATTGCTAATTATGGCAATTATGATGAATCAGAATATTCGATTTTGCTGTCTGACGGGGGTACCTATTCTGAAACAGTGAATGTTACCGATTCAGCACTCCTCGTTGGCTCACTATATGTTGCCACCTTCCCAGATTGGACTCCAGCAGAAGGGAGCCATACCTTAAAGGCAACTGTAACATTGGCAAGCGATGTTAATGGTAGCAACAATAGCAAAACCCTAATCGTTACGGCATCAAATGCAAAGCACGACCTTGCCATTGGCGCTATCAATGTTCCACAGAAAGTTCTTAGCGATAGTCTAGTTTCGCCGGTGGTTACCATTATTAATACTGGTAATTATTCCGAATCAGCCTATTCGGTTTTGCTCTCCGATGGAGGAGGCTATTCTGAAACGGTAAATGTTACCGATTTAATTGCCAGTGGAGCTGGCTATTACGTCACCTTCCCCGACTGGGCTCCAGCAGAGGGCAGCCATACGTTAACAGCCACGGTTACCTTGGCTGGTGATATGGATGTAAGCAACGACACCATGTCTTTAGCTGTTACCGCATCGGCTGCAAAGCACGACTTAGCGGCTTTCTCTATTAATAATGTTCCATCGAAGGTATTTAGCGACAGCCTTGTTTCACTTGTAGTTTCCATTAAAAATACTGGTGATTACCCTGAATCAACCTATTCGGTTTTGCTTTCCGACGGTGGTGCTTATTCCGAAACGGTTGATGTAACCACTCCAATTGCTGTCGGTGACATTTACAATGTTGCTTTCCCTGATTGGACCCCAACCGAAGGGAGCTACACTTTAACGGCAACAGTTACCCTGGCGGGCGATGAGGTTGCCAGTAACGATAGCGATACCCTAACCGTTGTGGCATCAAAGGCAGTGCACGACCTAGCGGTAAGCGCTCTTCCCAATGCGGTTGAGCGTGGATCGACTATAGCACCTGTGGTTACCGTAAAAAACACCGGTAACTACCTAGAATCAGCCTATTCGGTTTCTCTCTCCGACGGAGGCTCCTACAACCAAACCGTGGATATTTCTTCTACTATAGCCATTGGTGCAACCTATAAGGTTACATTCCCCGACTGGACCCCAGCAGATGGAACCCATACGCTAACGGCAACGGTTACCTTGGCCGGAGATGAGGTCGAGAGCAATAATACAATGAGCCAGGAGTGTAGGGTTATTGATGCCAGAATAGCATACGTTTCAACATTTAATTCAGGTAGTGTAAACGGCACACTGAATGTCCCCTTTGACACATTTACAGAAATAGGTCGCTCTTCTTCCCAAATTCAAAGCCTTGCATGGAAGGATAGCCTGTTGCTTGCAATTACCTATGATGGTAAATTTGGTAAAGTGAATACCAGCGATGGTTCCTTTACGCTGATTGGTTCAACCGGAATATCCGCCAACTACTTTGTCAGCTTAGTTTGTGACCCAACCACTGGTAAAGTATACACTACAACCCTTACAGGCGGCTATCCTAATTTTAGCGTTGGGCTCTATTCAATTAACCCAACCACCGGTCTTGGGAAGCTGGTTGCAACCTCCCCACAAACAGGTACCTTTTCCCAATACGCCTTTGATAAGGATGGGAATCTCTATTCAATTGAGCACAGGCCGGGGTTAGATGGTCTTTTCTACTCGGTGAACAAAGCAACTGCCGAAATGACCCTGATAGGCGATTTGGGTGGAGTTGTATCATCCAATTTCCAACCAATGGCATGGGATTTCTATAACGATGTTATGTATTTCCAAGCATCGGGAGCAATGCAGGGTAGCTATGCGATTAACCTAACCACCGGGGCAGCCACGTTAGTGGGAACTACTCCATACGCTGGTCAGATACTTGCAATGGCCTTGCCTATTTGGGATGCAAATTTGTTAGATTTAAAGGTAGGTGGAATTACCGTTCCGAACTTCTCGCCCGGTAAGTATACCTACAATGTTTTGCTACCATCTGGAACCGTTACCGTTCCTGCTGTAACCGCTACTCCTGTTTACGCTCAGGCAACAAAGGTTATTACCAATGCCTCGGCCGTTCCGGGTATCTCCACCGTTGTTGTTACGGCACCAGAAGGTCCCTCGAAAACCTATACAATCAATTTTACCGTAGCGGAAAATAGCGATGCTACCCTATCCAATTTAACGGTAAAAGGAGCGACCGTTGTTGGCTTCGACCCCTCAACGTTTACCTATAATGTCGTGCTGCATTCAGGATCCTCATCGGCTCCAATGGTCACCGCTACCACGACCGATGCCTATGCAACAAAGGTAATCACCAATGTTGCAGCATTACCGGGGGCAACCACCGTTGAAGTTACAGCAGCCGACGGTACTACTCAGTTGACCTATACCATCAACTTTAGCGTAGCTGCAATGACCGATGCTACATTAACCGATCTGAGCGTTGATGGAGCAACCGTGGCAGGATTTGATCCGGCAACCTACTCCTACGATGTTGTGTTGCCATACGGAACTACCGTTTTCCCCGATGTTACTACAACAACGTACGATACCAGAGCTGTAACGAGCATCACCAATGGTGCTGCGCTTCCGGGTGCAACCAATGTTGTTGTTACTGCGAATGATGGAGTTACCCAGCTCACCTACACGGTTAACTTTACCATTGCCCCACCATCCACCGATGCTACGCTATCCGATTTAACCGTTGATGGCGCTACCGTTGAAGGGTTCGATGCGGCAACGCTGACCTACACCGTTGACCTACTTCATGGAACTACGGTAGTGCCTGCTGTTGGGGCAACCACCAGCTATGCACATGCCTCCACGGTTATCACCAATGCTTCTGCTCTACCAGGAACAACCACGGTGGTTGTGACTGCTGAAGACGGTATCACCCAGCTTACCTACACGGTTGAGTTCACGGTAACTTCTGGTATAAATGGAGTAAAAGATGATGTGCTGAGCGTTTATCCCAACCCTGCTATTGACGTAGTGCACGTGAAAACAAGTGCTGCCATTATTCAAATTGCAGTGGTTAACGTTAATGGCAAGGTACTCACTCAGTCAGAAGCTAAGGGCTACGAGGCAACCGTAAATACTACGGCTTTGAGCAACGGCATCTACTTCTTGCGCATTGTAACCTCCCAAGGTGTTACCACCAAAAAGATTCAAATTATTAGATAATACTTAAATACAACTATTGATAAAGAGGTCACCCAAGCAGGGGGCCTCTTTTTTTATTGGCAAAAAATTGTTCTGTAGCCACAGAACTTAGTTGTGGCTGATTTTCGCACGTTTACACAAGGCACCTGGCTTGTTTGTTGGTAATTTTTCCGTGCCTTTAGGCTGGAGGTAAATGGGAGCCAAAAGAAATGAGCAGGGCTTTAGCCCTTTAATTATTTTTACCACAGGCATCTATAAACTCATCGTACTCCTGCGAAAACGTCTTTTTTTGGTGGTGTCTTTCTTGGTTAAGAATATAGTTCCTGACGTTTTCAAATACGGAAGGGCTTACGGTTATTCCAAAGTAGTCGTCTTGCCATTCAAACTTTTGCGGTAGCAGGTGATTTTTGTTAATCCAAAACGAGGACTCGCCTTTGATTAGATTCATAACATTGGCCAATGTTTGGGTTGGCTCTAGTGAGATAAGGCAATGAGCATGGTCGAGGTGGCCCCCAATTGCTGCTATGACAATATTTTTTGATGCAGCATTCTCACGAATGTGAGCGAATAGCTGTTGCCGAATAGTTTTTGCCAGCAAAGGCTGTTTGTCTTTTGTGGTCCAAACTACATGAACGTATAGGGTAGTGTAAGGCATATGGTAATGTTTAAAGAATTAACCGTTACGTGTGAATACATATGCGATAAGGCCAATTTACAAAAAATATGAGTTCATTGAATATGGTTTGGGGCCGCTTTTACTTTATTTGGTTCAAATGCGTTGGTAGGAAAAGGGCTAAAGCCCTCCAGTTTGCATGGGTTTACCTCATCCCCGCCATAAATGGCGGGGAAATTGCTCTCTGGCTATTGGGTATGTGTTGGATACCTCCAGTTCACATCATGCCTAACATTACTGTAATTTCCCCGCGCCTTTAGGCCGGGGAAAAATGAAATGCTGAAGAGAACGGGTAGGGCTTTAGCCCTTGTGGGGATTGCGAAAAGCGCGGTGGGGTAGCTTGGTGCGTTTCGTTTATACAGATGCGATAAACGGTGTCGCAGTTTCCAAATCATTTCATTCTGGCGGATTGCCCTGCCGCGCCTTCGGCACTGGAACTACTTTGAACACTAATCTGCCACCATACTGTCGTCCCTCGCGGGACTAGCCGTTGCATTTTCATTGGCGTATTACAGCGTCGTATTGACACATTCTCTAAGAGCCGCATTGCCAAATTTTTCTTTGGGCAACGATCCCTTGATTTTATTAATTGTTGTATTGGATTAAAAAAATATTTATGTTAGTTTGTGACGAAACGATACAACTAATTGATAAATGAAATATATTTGTTCTACAACTCAACCAAATGATGTATGAAAACCTTTACCTACGCTTGCCTTTTTGCTCTTCTTACCACCGCTGCCGCTAGCGCCAGCGGCCAAAACATTGGGTTCACCTACGACGCCTCGGGCAACCGGGTGGAGCGCCTGCTGATCACCCTCAAGGTACCCCAAGCTCCGGGAGCCGCCACTGACACCACCGGCAAGGAGCCCCTTGTGCCTATTTCCTTTAAAGACTTAAGGGTATTTCCCAACCCTACCCAGGGGTTGGTTACCGTTGACTACCCCAACTTCACCGATGGGGATGTTATTACATACGCTGTTTACAGCAGCGGCGGCCAGCTCGTAATGCAGGGCCGCTCGGCCACCAGCCAGCTGGACCTCGATTTTTCGACCAAACCCGCGGGTATTTACATTGTAAAGCTTAGCAAGAGCGGAGCAACCGTTGATATGCAGGTAGTAAAGCAGTAGCCTTAATTCGCTACCAGCTATTTTCCAAAGCCTATTAAGTTAAGTCCAAAACCACTCAACCAATGACCAAAATTAGCAGTATCTTAGCCGCTGCTTTACTCCTTACAGCGGGCGTTATGAATGCGCAAACCCCAACTGGCCTTGTTGGCACCATTCCCGGAGCCTTTTCTGTTCAACCCACCGGTGCTGCCACCTACCAGATACCCATCGATCTTCCTGCAGGAGCAGGAGGGCTTACCCCCCACCTATCGCTTTCCTACAGCAGCGCCAGCGGGGTAGGGCTTGCCGGCAGGGGCTGGAGCCTCTACGGCCTTTCGGCCATTACCCGGGTGGGGCAGGATATGGCCCACGACGGCAACATAACGCCCCTCACCTTCACCGCCCAGGATAGGCTGGTGCTCGGCGGGAACCGGCTGGTGGCCCTCAGCGGAGCCTACCTAGCCAGCAGCACCGTTTACGGGCAGGAGCGCGAAACGTTTGCCAAAATAGAAACGGTGCTCGACAACGGCACCGTGTGGTTTCGGGTAACGCAGAAGGACGGCAGCGTGTGGGAGTACGGCAGCGATGCCACCTCCCGCTTTACGCCAACGGGTGCGGCAGCCCCCTACCAGTGGTGGCTACGTAAGGTGACCGATACCGACGGCAACTACTACCTCATAGACTACACCACCGCGAATAGCGAGATTGTTCCCACCAAAATTACCTACTCCAAGAACACCAGCACCGCCTCCGACGGCATCACCGTGACATTTACCTACAGCAGCCTTACCTTCCCTCCAGCCGTTTACCTTGGTGGAGGGGCCTACATCAAACCACAGGCCAAAACGCTCACCGCCATTACGGTAAGCGTGGGGAGCAGCGTGCAGAAGAGCTACACCCTCAGCTACGATGACGCTGGCACTATCTTAGCTAGGCTGACGGGTGTTACCCTGAAGCTCAGCGACGGCAGCCAGCTGCCGGTCACCAGCTTTGCATGGGAAAACACCAGCAGCGACACCTCCACTACCGTTACAAGCTTACCCGCCGGAGGAGTGCCCTACTACGGCGACTTCGAGGGTGATGGAACGGTGGAGGTGGCCAAGGCCAGCGGTACAACGGTGAATTTCTACCGGATGGTGGGCAGCGACTTTGAGCTGTTGAGCAGCACCGCCACCATCATGCCGGGCATGGTGCACCTCTACACCCCTGATTTGGATGGGGATGGGCGTGCCGATTTGGTGGAGGACTACCTCGACGGCACGGTGCTCAAGACCCGCATCTACCAGAACACCGGGAGTGGATTTATTTCCAAGGGCGATTTGGTGCTCACGGGCTACAGCAGCGCCACCCCCATGCAGCTTGGTGACATTAACGGCGACGGCAAGGCCGACATGGTTTGGTACGACAGCACCGGAAAGCTCAACTACTGGCTATTCAACAGCTTTGATTCGCTGTTCAGCACCAAGTTGATCTCCGCTGGAAAATCAACCTACACCCTGCGCGACTTCAACGGCGATGGGGTCAGCGATATCTTTGTGACCATGCGCCTTGGGTTTGCGATTTATACTTGCACTGGTGGCAGCGTTACTACCCTGCCCATGAATACTACGCTACCTATGGGGGCTAGTAAATTTACCCCTGGGGACTTCAACGGCGATGGGCTGTGCGACCTGCTCTACTTTGACAGCAAATCTAACCTCTTTAAAATCGCGCTCTCCAACGGTGTGGGGTTTAGCGGAAGCCTGCTGGTGGATGTGGTGCTAAGCCCCACCTTTGCGGCCGCCTATGTGGCCGATTTCGACGGGGATGGGGCCGACGACATCGTTTTTCAGGATGGAATTACGGCCACCAAGTTGACCTTTTTTTCTCCCAAGGATGGAAACTTGATCGAGATGAACGTAACCCCTGGAACCATATACTTCGACCCCAGCAACCTTACTGATTTTGACGGTGATGGGGTGACCGAGCTGCTCTACTTTACCGGCACCAAGATGAACGTGATTAAGATGAGCCAGACCAACCTGCAGCCCAAGATCACCTCCTTCCAGCGGGGTGATGGGCTATACTACAACGTGAGTTACGGCCGCTCCACCGATGGCACCCTCTGCTCCCGAACCTTCAACACCACCTACCCGCTGGAGAACTTTTCGGCACCGCACTACTTGGTATCGAGCGTAACCGTGCCCGATGGCGTGGGTGGAACCAAGAGCAGCACCTTTGCCTACGGCAGTCCCCGCGTGCAGTTAACCGGGCTGGGCTACCTCGGATTTCAGACGTTTGAGCAGACCGACCACGCCACCGGAACCCACACCACCCAAACCTACGAGTTCCAGAGTCCCCATTACGACCCGCTGCTGAAGGCGAGAACTGTGGATGTGAATGGTGGCCCCACGCTCACGGAGACCTACACCAACAGCTACATCAACCTCTCGGCTGGCCGCTACCTCTGCTACCCCTCCAACGTGGTGAGCACCGATCAACTCAAGGGGGTTTCCACCACCATCAGCAGCAGATACGACAGCAACGGCAACCTCACCGACGAGACCCGCACGAGCGGCGATTTTGCGGTGGAGACCACCTACTCCGGCTTTGCCGGCCCCGTGGTGCCCTGCTTCCCCAGCAGCATGGTTACCTCCTACCGAAAGGGCGGTAGCACCACCCGCAGCGCCACCACCAGCATCACATACAATACCCCCAGCTGGAAGGTGCACACCCATACAACGGATGTTGGAACGGATGCCGCCCTGACCAAAACCTTTACCTACGGCGCCTTCGGGAACGTGGCCAGCGTAGCGGCCACCGGCCGGGGTACCACCACCTTCACCTACGAGGGCAGCGGGCGCTTCGTGACCAGCACCACCAACGCGCTGGGGCAGGCCGACCTCAGCCCCGTAAACACCCTCACCGGAACGGTGATCGATTATACCGATATTAACGGCTTTAAAACCATCTACAATGCCTACGACGCGCTGGGACGTCCCACCTCTATTACCCCGCCCGATAAACAAGCCATCACTATTGCCTACAGCTGGGCGGTAGGCGAGGTTCCCAACGCCGTGTGGAAGGTAACAACCAGCCGAACCGGCAGCGGCACCACGGAGGAATATCACGACCTCTACGGCCGAACCATCCAGCAGAATAGGCCTGCCCCCGGCGGCAAAACGGTGGTGGTGCGCAGCACCTACAACGCGCAGGGGGAGCTGGAAAACCAGAGCCTTCCGGGATTTACCTCACCCTCTTCGAAAGTGGTTTTCTACACCTACGACAGCTACGGCCGCGTAGCCAGCAAAACCCTACCTGGAAAGAGCTACAGCTACACCTACGGCAACGGTAGCAGCAAGGTAACTGAGATGGAAATACACAGCAATCACTCCGTTGCGGTGACCTACAACGAGCTGGGGCTTCCCGCATCTGTAGATGGTACCGATGGCAAGGTGAATTATACCTACAACGGGCTTGGCCAACCCATAGATGTTACCACCAATGGAGGAGTTAACAACCACTATGTGTACAACTACCAAACGAGCACTCGTACGGTGACGAACTCCAACTCCGGTACCTCCACAGTGACCACCAACGCCTGGGGCCAGCCCACCTCGGTAACCGACGCGCGGGGCAAAACCACCACCATCACCTACGATGCCATGGGGCGGGTGACCTCTAAGTCGCTTCCGGAGGGTAACATGACCTACCATTACGACTCCCAAGTGAAGGGTGCATTAGATAACGTCTCCTTTGGTATCCAAACGCGTACATTTAACTATGATATAGGTAACTATGGCCGCCTTACCAGCGTAGAGGACGAAATAGACGGGCAAACCTTTACTCACGATATTACCTATGACGGCAGCGGGCGAGTATTAACGCTCACCTACCCCAACAACTTTACGGTGAGCTACACCTACGACGGGAACAGCTTTACCTCCTCCATTATCAGCGGCGGCAAGGCCATCTGGACTCGGGGCACCGAGACGGCGCTGGGCCAGCCGGTGGATTACCTGCTGGGCAACGGCGTTACCACCAAGTATACCTACGATAACAACCACCACATTGCCTCCATCACCGATGGAAACATCTTCTCCCAGAGCTACGTTGTGAATGGTGCTACCGGTAATATGGAGTGTAGAACAGATAATCTACGGTCGGGCTTAAAAGAAACCTTTACCTATGATGTCCAGAACAGGCTTACCTCTATAAGCCCCGGCTCCGGCGCCACCTTTAGAGCAAGCTCCCTGAGCTACCTTGACAACGGCAACATTGCCCGGAAATCCGACGCCGGCAGCTACAGCTACCAGTCGCTGCTGCCCAATGCCGTTACCGAAATTGACCCTGCCTCTGGTAGTGCCCTGCCTACCACCCCTCAAAAGGTGACCTACAGCTCCTATAGCCAGCCGGTAACCATTGCCGTGGGCACGCGGCAGGACTCGCTGGTGCTGAGCTACGGCACCGACCTGCAGCGGGTGGAGGAGCAAACCTATAGCGGGGGGACGCTCGCGGAGACCCGCTACCTGGTGGGCGACTACGAGAAGGTGGTGAAGCCCGGAGGAGGCGAAAAGCACTACTGCTACGTGAGCTCGCCCTACGGCGTGGTGGCGGTGAGCATTACCGACGGAACCACCACCACTCTGCACTACCTCCACACCGACTACCTCGGCTCCGTAGTGGCCATCTCCAACACCAGCGGGGTAAGAGAGCAGGAGATGAGCTACGACGCCTGGGGTCGCCGCCGCAACCCCGGCGACTGGACCTACGATAGCCTACCCGACCCCTCCACCTACCTGATTAACCGCGGCTACACCTTCCACGAGCACTACGACAAGCTGGGGCTTATTAACATGAATGGTAGGGTGTACGACCCCGTGGTGGGCCGCTTCCTGAGCGTGGACCCGCTGGTGGGCAACCCGCTGAACTCACAGGACTACAACGGCTACAGCTACTGCGGCAACAACCCCCTCGCCTTCACCGACCCCAG
>Ga0307375_10002089_pt1 | contig 20904 bp, 25 predicted proteins | sample TR1MG_FD_202531 | JGI IMG/M metagenome (GOLD analysis project Ga0307375, IMG submission 202531) | Soil microbial communities from Risofladan, Vaasa, Finland - TR-1 | ecosystem: Environmental > Terrestrial > Soil > Coastal area > Acid sulfate soil | place: Finland: Risofladan, Vaasa | collected...
CGACCAGGTGCGTGGACAGGATGACCACGGCGTTCTCCCCGCACGTCGCGAGCAGGTCCAGCACCCGATGGCGCTCTTCCGGATCGAGTCCCGCGGTGGGCTCATCGACGATGATCAGACGTGGCTGACCGATGAGCGCCTGGGCGATGCCAAGGCGCTGGCACATGCCGCCGGAAAAGCCGTGCAGGCGCTGGTGGCGAACCTTCCACAGGTTGACGCGGGCAAGCAGCCCTTCCACCAGCTCGCGCCGCTGAGACCGGTCGGCAACGCCCTTGAGCACGGCAAAGTGGTCGAGCATGGACAGGGCGGTGGTGCGTGGGTAGAACCCAAAGTCCTGCGGCAGATAGCCGAGCATCTCCCTGGCCTTCTCCGGGTTGGCGAGCAGGTCCAGACCGCCGAAGCTGATCGATCCTTCATCCGGGCGCTGCAACGTGGCGAGGGTGCGCATCAGGGTGGACTTGCCAGCGCCATTGGGGCCGAGCAGACCGTAGATGCCTGCAGGAATGTTCAGGGTGACGCCGCGCAAAGCCTGATGGCCATCCGCATAGGTCTTGGTCAATTCGCGAATCGTGAGCATAACGAGGCCGATGAGGAAAGAAACGAACACTGGTCAAAGTTCCAGGCTACGTTATCGCGGATATGGAATAGCGCAAATAGAAACAGCCCGGATTTCTCCGGGCTGTTTCACTGATGCCGAAATTTCAGCAACAGTTACCGCCAACGGCCCAGTCTCTAAAACTGTATGCCATTGATTTGCCCGGTCATGCAGTACAGCAGGAAAGCGCCCAAGGAGCCGCCATTCACTTCCTGCACTTCGACTTCGTTGATCTCTTCCATTTTCATTTCCTTTCTGTATGAACAAAAGCCCGGATGGGCGCTTGCATTATGCAAAGAGCTATATTCCAAAAGCAATACATCTCTCACACAATCTTTGGATGAAGTTTTGCAGATTAGGCAGCAACACATGGTTGCTGCGGTTTCGGCTTCATGATTGATGTCACGTCGAGAATTCGGAACTGGTCGTGTCGCCCACCAAAATAGAGAATTCGGTCCGCTGAGGTGAATGTTTCCCTGCGATGAGCGATGATCACACGAGTAATAGCCAAACGGCCGATGGCAAGGTTTACACGAGCTTCCCTTTCAAGGTCCAGGCTACTTGTGGCCTCATCCATCACCATCAATTTGGGTCTGCGATAGAGTGCCCTGGCCAAGACAACCCGTTGTCTTTGGCCGCCTGAGAGCACAGAGCCCATGTCCCCCACCAGGGTTTCGTAACCCATTGGCATGGCCATGATTTCGTCATGGATGGAGGCAAGATTGGCCACGGCGTGCACACGCACCATACGGGTGTTTTCGTCGAAGAATGAGATGTTCTCAGCGATGGAACCAGCGAACAAGTGATCGTCCTGCATCACGGCAGTGACCAGCTTTCGATATTGTGCATAACCGATGTGGGCGATATCCATGCCGCCAAATAAAACATGCCCTTCGGTTGGCTTGAGCAATCCAAGGATGATCTTCGCGAGCGTTGATTTCCCGCAGCCAGACGAACCGATGAAAGCCACAGATTCGCCAGCCTTAATGCTCAGCGAGCAATTCCGCACGATCCAAGGATCGCTGTCGGAATATCTAAAACTGACGTTTTGGAGTTCGAGCTCCGACGTGAGGATCCGAATTCGCTCTCTTGGGTTGTCGGCGTCCTCGGGGTGAGCCTGGGTAATATCCGAAAGACGTGTTCCGTGCATGCGTAGCAATCGAAACTGGACGATGTTGTCTATCAGTGATACGGATCTTTGCGTGAACTGATCGCCATAGGCAGCGAAGGCAATCAGCATGCCGGCCGTCAACTTACCCGAAAGAACGAGGGAAGCACCGAGCCAGATCACTACGACTCTGCCGCTTCCGAACAGGATCTGATTGATGGTCGTGAACGTGATGGCAAGGCGCTGTACATGAACGTCGCGATTTGTCGTCTCGACCACTGCATTGGCGTACCTGGACGAGCGCGCGCCGATCTTTCCGTTGAGTTTGAGGGCTGTGGCGCCGCGCACTGACTCAAGCATGTCCGACTGCTGGCGCGCATAGGAAATCAGGTACTCCTCGTTCGCACGTTCGATGGGCCGGAACCACAGCCAACGAGCGAGTCCATAAATGACAAACACCCCAAGAACAACACTCACGAGGAGTTTCGAGTAGAGGGTCATCAGGACGATCATCGCGACCGACATAACTCCGTCCAGGAGCGCACCGACGAACTGACTGGTAAGCGTCCGCTGCATGAAATCGAGCGAGTTGAAACGTGAAACGATGTCACCGACGTGGCGCTTACTGAACCAGTCGAGTGGTAAGCGCAGGAGGTGATCGAAGACGTTGCTTATCCACTGCACGCTAACCTTGGCGCTCAGCCAGGTGATACACCATGTCCGGGCCGCACCGATCAGGGCGCGCAGCAGAGCCACTGTGAGGAACCCTATACCCAACAGGGTCAACAGGCTGTTGTCAGCCGACACAAGGGCGCTATCCACCACCCACTGAAGATAGAGTGGCCCGAGGATGGAGAAGAGCTCAAGGGCCAGGGCAAAGAGCGTGATGTGCAGGATAGCCGTCTGCCATCCAAATATCCGTCCCGTGATCCCTCGCAAGGGGGTTCGGCTGCGCAAGTCAGCAGGGGTAAACTCCGCACCCGGGCGGACCTCCATCGCAACGCCGGTGAACGACTGCGACACTTCACTCAGAGGAAGCTTGCGTATCCCGCGCGCCGGGTCATGAATCACTGCGTAGCGCGACCCCACGCTCACAAGAACAACGAAGTGATTGAGGTCCCAGTGCAGTAGGCACGGCAGCTTCAGCTGCTGCAAGTGTTCCATGTCAAGTTTTAGAGGACGGCACTGGAAGCCGAGCGTTTCAGCGACCACCTTGACTTGCGAGAGTGTTGCCCCGGACAACGAGGTGCCAAAGCGACGGCGCAGCGTCGAAAGATCGATACGAAGACCGAGCGCGTTGACCAGCATCGCGAGTGATGCAAGGCCACACTCAGCAGACTCCGTTTGACGGATCATCGGCACCCGCCGGCGCCACCCGAAGTTGATTCCTGTCGACGCGTTCTCTTTCATAGTGCGCGCCCGGAAGCCTGATGCAGTTTCTGACGGAGACCGTAGAGCGGTTCAAAGGCCCACTCGAGCAATGTGCGTTTCTCAAGCAGGATGTCCGCATCGAGCACCATGCCGGGCATCAAGCTGTGTTTGATGCCGCGGGTCAGGAGATAGGGGCTGTCCAGCTTCACGTCGACCCGGTACATGGAGGCATCGGCTGTTGTTCCCGTGAGTTGCTGGATCTCATAAGGACTCAATGCACTGCGAGAGACATTTGCAACAGTCCCGGCGTGTTGGCCGAACTTCTGATACGGGTAGGCCTGGTATCGAATCACCACACGGCTGCCTGGGTCGATGAAGCCGATGGCCCGACTTGGAACGAGCAGCTGAGCGCGCAAGGTCGAGCCGGCGGGCATGATATTCAGCAAGGTCTGGCCCGCCTTGATGCTCTGTCCAGGCTGTGCAAGCAGGGCCGTAACAAGCCCATCTGTTGGAGCAACAATGAGTGCGAGTCGGTTCGACTCGTTTTCAGCGATCGCCTGAGACACGTCAGCGACCTGACCCTCAGTCGAATGCGCTTCGCGCTCGAGATCTAGCGGTATTTGCCGCTGAGTCTGTTCTGCATTCGTGAGTTGCTGCTGGAGCCCAAGCCGTTGGCGTTCGAGCGCTCTCAACTGGGACTTGGCGCTGAGTAACTGATCCACATTGGCGGACATCTGCAACCGAGATACTATCCCGGTAGCCACAAGCGGTCTCAACTTGTCGATAAGGGCCTGCTGCCGTGAGATGCGATCCTCTTCCAGCGCGTACTGATCGTTGATCTGTACGATTTGAGACCGCAACGAAGCCGAGGCGGCTGATGCGGCCGTAGAGCGATCAGAAGCAATCTGACGCTGCGTGTCGAGGTTCGCCAACAACTCCCTTCGCTTGGATTGCAGATCGCCGCTCACAGCCTGCATTGTCTCTCCGAGGGCGGCGCTAGAAGTGTCACCACCCAGCTCAACAAGAGTCTGTCCGGCGTGGACATGCTGTCCCTGTGACACCAGGACTCTCGTGACCGATCCAGGCCGGCCGGCCGGCACCGCGACCAGGCCAGCAGATGGAACCAATTCACCTGAGACGCGCTGCCTTTGCGTGTAGGTTCCCAGACACAGGAAGCAACCGGCGAGCGCAGTGACAACCGCCACCATGGTGGCTAACACCCAGCGGCTGATCGGAGAGGCGATCTCAACCGACCCGAGCCAATCTCTCGACTGGGCGGCAAGGACCTCTTTGCGAAACTGGATAGCCACAGGCTGATCAGACCCTTGCAGGGTGGCCGATCGCAGCAGTACGCGGTTCTTCGTTGATCCGCTGCAGCACCTCTTCACGGTGCACTGGGACGTCCCTTGGCGCGGAGATCCCCAGACGAATCTGGCTTCCGGTGACAGACAAGACTGTCACAGTGACATCGTTGCCGATCATCAGCGATTCACCAGAACGGCGAGTAAGAATGAGCATGACGATTTCCCTGTCGTTTGAGGTGGTGGTAGAGAATCTAGTATCGGGCCTGCCGTCAGGCAGTTCTTGCCCGTCCAACGTGCTTGAGAGGGGGTTGGACGGGCTAAAAACACAGAAATGGATGAATTACGACATGCTGCAGCGCGGCATCAAATCGGAGTCTCACCCTCCACCCTAAGCAGCGGTCCATCCCGGCGCCGATGGATTACGAAGACGCATGCAGCAGGCGCAGCTGCTCCTTGATGTCGGCAATCTCCTTGTCCTTTTCAGCCAGCCTGACGGCGAATCGTGCAGAGATGGATACCTGCGTGACCTCTTGCGTCTGCATCTCCTGAACTTCGTGGCGAGCGTCCACCAACCGACGGTTAAGCTGGTGCAATTGCTTGGTGAGAGAAGCGAGCTCCATGGAAGGCTTCTTTGTCAGGTGAGCAACACGGCGAGGCTCGCGTTGAACGTGGTAAGGGCGTGGCGACGACACGGCCGCAATGACGCCACCCGCAGCAATAGGCGATGCCTCGGGTGAAATGGGCGCCAACTCAGCTGCGCGTATGGTGCTGACCACACTTGCAGGCAAGTCCCGGACAACTGGTCGCGCAGGGGAAAGTTTTATCTGAGCCATGTCGCGCTGTGTGTGCTGAAACACAGGCGGAAAATTGGGCACAATGACCACAGGGCGAGGCACTGCGGCGACGACCTGTACAGCAGGTTGAAATACCACGTGGTCAATTGTTGGATGTACGTCGATACCCAACATAGCGACGGGAACGCGAGAAAGCTCACGGGCGACCGCTTGAACCGTGATGGAAGGCAGCCTTACTCGATCCGGCGCGTAGGACACCAGCAAGGGAACCGGGTTGACAGTCACTACCGGTCGCAAGGCGGGGGCATTGATGGTGGGAAGCACACGTTCAAGAGGCTGAACAAAGCGGGAAGCCGCCGCCGGCGGGAGGGCGGCCACTTGGGCAGGGGACAGGGCCGATGGCCGTTCCGCCGGGAGATGCGTTTCGTCCGGAGGCGGAGTGCTGGCCGTCAAGGATGGACGATCAGGACTCGAATCCTCTTCGCGTTGTCGAAGGCTACGCGCCCGGGACTGAGCAACACCAACACGCGCCGGCCACGGGTTGGATAGGGCTGACGGACGATCTTCCCCACCGACCTGATCAGGGGCGATTTGGTGAGAGATTGCAGGGGGCAGCTCGTAGGACGGACGATTCGGCGCCGATGCCGCTGCCGATGCCGCTGGCGGAGAATTGTCAGAGGCGATCGTGACAATAGCCGGCGCCTGTTGCTGGTCGCTTCCGACGATCTGAGGCGGTGCTGCGGATCCGGGAGATACGCTTGCCGCGGCCTGGGGAGATGCCGCGGACACACCTGATGACGCAATCAAGAGTGCTGCCAGGAACGTGCGATGGGAGAGCGAGAGCATTCAGGACGTCCGTTTTTCCAGATGCATCTAGTTTATGGGCTGCCGCCGGCAGTTCTTGCCCGTCCAACGTGCTTGAGAGGGGGTTGGACGGGACAATCGTCCAAAAAAGCGGGCCTGGTCGGTTCAAATATCCCTCCAGCGGGCACCGGTCGCCGCTGAGGCGAACCGCTGTTGATTGGCCTTCCACCGGAGGATCTCGGCCTCGATGTCGGCACCAACCCAGCGCACCCCATTCCACCCTTCGAACCGATGATCAGAGAGCAACTGCTTGTGAGTGGTGGCCCACCAGTCCGAAGGAATGGCGCCAAGCTCCTTTCCGACAGACTCCATCACCCTCGCATCAGCTGGCATGATGCCAAGATGACGAACGCAAAGCGGCCAGGGCTTCAAACGGAGGGAATTTGCGTCCCCGCAGAATCGGTAAGCGCCGACCATGGCATGAAGATCCTGAAACGACACCCGTTCGGGGGTTGAAGATCCTCCTCGGATGACAGGCTTCAACGCGGTAGGCTCGAAGTCGGCCCGAGCGGAGTACCAAAGTGCATGTCGCTCGTGTGGAGGGAGTGTGCTCCCTGTCGGGATAAGGCCGTTGCTTGCAAGAATTCCAGGCAGTTTGTGCCCAAAGGTGTAGTGGAAAACGGGCTGTTCTTTTGCTGCCATGACCATTACCGGAGAAGATGTCGAAGCAGTAATCTCGCACAGGAAGGAAACCACGCAACCGCGAAAAACGGCAGGCATTGCGAGATAGGCCGGCTCAGTTACACTAAACAAGCAAACGGCAGGAAGCCGAACGAACATCGAAGGAAAATCCATGAAGCCGATCCGAATCACCGTCGATACCACCAACCTGCGCGGCCATGACACTCCGCTGCTCCACTGGGATGATCGGCAGATCGCGCCGAATCAGGCCGCGCTGGAGGTGTGCCTGACGATGCGGCATGTGACCGCGGTCATTGTGACAAGCACTGAGGTGCCGATGGGCGTCGTGCGCATCAGCATACCGGCGATGTCCGCCGGCGATCATCTTGCGGAAGTGATCGAGAGCCCGCTGTTCAAAAGCATGGTGGCGGGGCTGTGCGACAGCTACCATCAGAACATTGATCGTGGGTCGGCAGCAAAGCTCATTGCAGAGCTGGAGCGCATGCTTGCGCTCGAGGTTCGATGGGGTGGGTGCGAACAGATCCACGCACGCGGCGAAGCGCAGTACGAAATGGCACGTGAGCGGCTGCGCGCCAAAGGCGTTGTGGGTGACAAGCTCTACGACATCGATGCGCAGGCCGATGAGATCAAGCTCATGCTGAGCGAACACCTTCTGGCTGAGGCAACTGGCGACGGCGACGGCATCAGATCGTGATCGTATCCGCCATCCGCACGGGCGCGCTGGTGCGAACCGCCGGCGTGCTCTTCAGCAAATGTACCGTGACCGTGTAGCCGCCGACGCGAAGGCTCTGGGGTAGGGAGAGACCCACATCAAAGGATGTGCCGGCGTCCCATGTAGCCAAGACTGGAGCCTCACCAACACACCCGCCAGCCGTCACCTTCAGTTTCCTCACCAGGCGTGAGGAAGACAGATGGACCAGCGTGGCCACGAGGCCATGCTTGATCGAGGTCGCTCCAATCTCCACCGTCTGGCCAGCTCGACCGGAAGTGAGCGTTGTTTGCGCAGGTGAATCCTTGCCCACACGGCATGACGTCCTCAGCGGAAACGGTGTGCGGTGATCGAGGGTGGTCATGGTGCCTACCGAAACGTGGGCCACACCGGAATAGACCGAGTGACCGTGAAGAGATATTTTGACGGCATAGGCGACGTCCGGAGCCGCTGCAGTGACGCAGAAAGAGACGCAGAAGAGCGCAACGCACAGCGGCGGGAAAACGAGGTTCCGCGGAAGAAGAGATCGCATGCAGGTGTTTCCATGATGAAGCATCAGGATACAGACAACGAATCGGCGGCGGCAGAATAGCTTGCGCCTTCCGGCCGTTGCAGCCGGTCGATCAGTTCGTTTTGCCTGGACAGTTGCTCGGCCTCGGTGCCGTAAAGTTCACGAAACCGACGGAGTTCTTTGCCGAAGCTCGGACCGTACATCTTTGCCTGAACGAGGTAGCCAAGTGTCGGATCGGGCAGTCGTTTCGCCTGGTGATGAAAATGACACAAACAGACAGTGTCAGAGTGGCCAATGCGAAACCCACCGGACAGGTTATGCTGGATCTCCAGCGGATTTCCGTCACTGATGGGGGCTGTCGAGAACCCGTACGCGTGATTCAACAGACAGGCGATGCAGCCGATCTCGCGCATGATCGTCCATCGCAACACGTCGTCGACGGTCGGTTTAGGCTTGGGATTGGTGCGCAATCCGGTCGACGTCTTGAACGATGGCGAGGGAGATTGCAGGCGCAAGGTCGAGGAAGGAAAGGCCGTCCGTTTCAACGCCGATGATGACTTTAGGGGGGAGCCCGCTTTGAGCTTCGTTCGAGCGGTGAGTGGGGTGCGTCGTTCAAGTGCTGATCGTTTCATCCGCCGTCCTTGTTGAGTACCAAGGACGTTCGCACGAAGTGCACGTGTGGCAAGGCCAGCGCCACGAGTAGCGACTGAGGCTAACGAAGTGTGTCTCGCAGCCTCAGTCCATCAGGTGTTCGCTAGAACTGGTAGTCCAGGCCAACGCGGAGAACCGGGTAGAACTTCAGCTTGTTCGCATCGTTCTGCAGCGAGCTCTGTTCGGCGGCGATGTTGGCGCTACCTGCTGCCACCTGCAGACCGTTGGAAACCGAAAGCGTAGCGGTCGGACTGCCATACGCGACGCCGATGTCACCGAAGAAGCCGAGACCACCGCGTTCCGGACGGTGCCCCCAGCCAAGGCCGAGGTACGGCGAGACGGACGGGAACTTGACTCCGACGTGGGCGGACTGGCCGGCGGCGCTGTACCGCTGGTGATTGATCGTGACGGTGCCTCCGTTCGCCACAACATCGCCGCTGAAGTTGTTGGAGCCGAAAAGGAGACCACCAGTGACACGGAAGGGGCCAGCGAAAAACAGGTCGTAGTAGGCGCCGATGGTGCCAAGCTTCAGTTTGCCGCGGTACTTTTCGCTGCTGCTGGAGAGACTGCGCGAGTAGTCGAGGTAATTCCCTTCCACGCGGACAGCCGAATGTTCGCCAAGGGCGTAGCCATAGCCCAGCGTTCCGCCAAGGGTGCCGACACCCGCGTAGACCTCGTTGCCGTTGGTTCCCGCAGCATTCGCGGACACGGGGATCGCAGAGCAAAAGGCTGCGGCGATGGCGGCGAGGAAGATGATGCGTTTCATAAAGCTCCTTGGGTTGGCGGTAATAGTTATTTCAGATTCGGACAAAAGAAACATCTGTATCGGCCGGTTTGGAAGAGGCTTGACGTGTAATCACGGTAACGGCCAACGAGAAGACTAATCTCAGTCGAGATTCACGCAAGCGGTGACGAATGGCTAATTCGAGGTTTCGTAGTGAGCGAGACGCCACTCTCCATCGTAGGTCTTCAAGTAGGTATATCGGTAACTGGTGGTTTCACCGCTGTCGGTGGCGACGTACAAGACATTCGCAGAAATGGCATTGCGCGCCGGCAGGGCGACTTCGAGGCTTTTGATTGCAAGGCACGCTTGTTGATCGTGATATTGCATTTGAGCCATCGGCGTGCCGTACGCCTCACCGTTCATGCGGACATTCCCGTGATCGACGTCGTAGGGGAGGAGAGCCCGCCAGCCTGCATCTTCTTCTACCCCCAAGTTGTCTGTGTAGGTTTTTGAGTAGGGGATACAGGCGAGAATGGACAGTGTCGCTTTGATGACGGGTAGCGCTTCGTTGAATGAGGCTTCAGCTTGGCGTCTACCAGTAGCAGGCCACTGAATCTCAGGATTCCACGGCACGGATGCGGATTGATTCCACGCGCCAGCACTGTTGGCTTGGCCTCCGTGAGCCAGGCTTGATAGCGCATGACCAATGTTCTGCAACGAACTCCCAAGGGTAGAAATGGGGTTTGCCTGGGCATGCACGCCACTGAAGAACACGGAACAACTCAAAAAACAGATAAACCGGAGAACGCTGAGATTGAATTTCATGACAAGAATCCTGTTTATAACGGATGAAGGAGGAACCGCGTGACAATTACGACAGCGAGTGAACCGCACTGGAGGAGCGCCCCATGCGAGAACGAAGGTCCTCGTCGCGCTGGCAATCTATGCAGAGATCCGCGCCAAGGGCTTTGCGGGTGGGTGTGATGGGCTCTTCGCACTCGATACAAGTTGAACGACCAGATCGTGGTTGCTTCCGGGCAGCAAAGTGGTCGCGCAGAGAACTGTCGATGAAATGCTGGGCAATGTCTTGAGCGCGTTCGACGTCGTCACACATGGGATACCTCATAAGGGAGAGTGGGAGAAACTTGCAAGCTAAGATCAAGCAGCCGCGCGCCTGGCCTTGCGAGCCACTTTGCGCTTGAACGTTCGTAGCGCAAGGTGGGCACTGACGACATCCTCGACATGGTCCGGCATAGACAAGGAGAGGTAGTCGCAGAGCGATGTCCCGGCCTGAACCCAGCCGTGGCAGAGGAGTGCGTGGTAGCCGCGGACAGTGAGTCGGGCCAGGCGATCGCGCTGTGCAGGTGTCGGTCTCCCGGAGTCACTTGGCTTGAGCTCTATGACCAGTCCGTGGAAACCATGTCGGGGGACGAGGACCTCAATGTCTGGGATGCCGGGCCGTTGCCCTGCCTCTCGAAGCTTTCCCGCGGTTGCTCGGTCCCGCTTGCCGCCGCTGGAGGTGGAATACACGTCCAAAAGCTCTTCAGCGGCGTCGGGATGACGAAGGGCGAGCAACTCAACGAGAGCGAAGAACTGAACCTGTTCTCGATACTCGGTTTCAGCGCGCCGAGGTCGAGGGAGTGGCGAGTCCACGATGGACTGTGACGTCACTGCACGCGCTCGATAGGCACGGTACTTCGTGATGCTCCAGCGCTCGGTCACGCGAATACCGCCAAAGAGGGCAATGTCACCGCATCAGCATCCACGCGCACGTATGTGAAGCCGTTCTCACGGGCGAAACGGTGCAGGGCGGCAAGACCTGGACCTAAAGCCGTAGCATCATCAGGGACGGATACAGGTAGATGCAGCAGCCAGGCATAGGTACTGGACATGGAAAGGATGAACGGGTCCGGTGGCGTGTTCGACTGGAGCGCATCAATCTCGGCGGGCGATAGGTGCGTCAGGCTGACCTCCAGCGTGGCGGCCCACGGCAATCCATCAATGCGCCGGTGGTCGTCCAGAGTCCTCTTGGCGATAGCCACAGCGATCGTGCCCTCGTGCGAGGTTGACGTGCCGGCGCGCGCATAGGGCATGACGGATGCCAGGCCGAGACACAGCTCGCGAAGAACCTGTCGCGGATCTGCGGCCCTGCTCACGCTGCGCATACCCGCTCAAGTGCGCGTCGTTGAAGGACTGCGTTATCGGGAAGCTCGGCAAGCCAGTGCGAGGCATCGTAGCCGTCGGGCCATCCAGCGAACCGGCAAATGGCGCGGTAGAGCGCAATGCAATCTGCAACCAGGACACCGGTACGCGCAACGTCGAAATCCGCATGCGCCAACGCGAGTTTCCGGGTGAGCGATTGTGCCCCTCCCATCGCGTCGGAAGGCAGGACCATCTTCATCCATACCAGGCGAGGGCCAGGCAGGGGGTCAATAGCTCCGTGTTCCTGAATTCTCAACTTGGGATCCGGGTTCTCGCTGACAACGTCAAACGCATCGGGGGTAAATGCGGGCCACGGGCCCGTGCGACGATAGAAAAGGTGGAGAGTGGAAGTGCTCAAAGGAGTTCGCCTCATGGCCATCTCGCCCGGGGAAATGGCATCCCTGTACGTTAGGCCGTCGCGCCAATAATCGACCGTTCGCCGTTGGCGGCTGGTGCAGAAACCACGCCGAGCCGTTCCATTTCTTCGATGAGGCGGGCAGCGCGGTTGTAACCGATGGCCAGGTGACGTTGAACGCCGCTGATCGACACGCGCTGACTGTCGCGGCAAACAGCGATGGCTCCGGGGAGCAGCGGATCATCGGCGGCTGGACCGCCGAATGTGGCCACGGTCTCGCCATGCACCTCCACGGTGACGGTGACACCATCTTCGCGGGCTAACTTGTCCAGCCTCGACACGGCCGCAGGGACACCAGCCTCACCGACGGCGGTGCCATCATCAGCCGGCCGCGGCAGGCCGAACCACTCCTCCAGTTTGGCCAGCAAACGTGCCAGTTCCAGCGTCAGCAGGGCGAAGCTGGCGTCCATCTCAGCATGAGCATCCTGCTGGTTGTCGCCCATCTCGTCCGTCACCACGTCGAGGAACTTCAGCTTGCGGATGACAAGATCCTCGCCGAGCACGAAGCTGATGCGGTCATCGAAAGTGAGGCCGAGCAGGAACACCTGCTTACCGCTGCGCAGGTGTTCTTTGACTTCCTCGGAACAAAGCTCCGCCTTGCGGCCCTTCCAGCGTGCGCCGGCGGCCGTGGCGGGATCCCGCAATTCACATTCATCACCGAGAGCCAGTCCGTCGGGAAGGTTGCCTGTGGCCAACCAGTCGGTCATCAGCACACGCGGGCTTTCTTCCGGGGTCAGAGGAACCGCCGGGAAGCTGCCGAGCGCCTGGCGCATCTGGGTCAGCCCACCTTCTGCCGACTTGCGACTGGACGTGTCCAGGACAAGCCAGCCATCCTTCTTGTCCACGAAGGCCGACAGCCGCGACTGGCGCACGAAGGCGCGGGGCAGCAATTCTGTGAGCAGGTCTTCCTTGATCCTCTTGCGCTCGCGGCCACCCACCTTGCGGCCTTCTTCTTCAGCAATCTTCTGCACCTTGCGCTGCAGCTCGTTGTTGATGACGGCCGGGGGAAGGATCTTGTCCTCACCACCGACGGTGAGTAGGGTGCAGCGCTTCACCGAATGGGTGAGCGGTGCGGCGTCGCCGCGGCCGACAGGCGGAACGAAGCCCTTGGTGGACAGCTCCAGTGGGCCACAGGGACGAAGGCGGTGCTCTTCGACAGCTTGATCGAGTCGGTCGAGATCAATCGCGACGGAAGCAGAGAAGCGGAACAGGGACAGATTGCGGAAAAACATAGGATGGTCTCGTGTGTAGGAAAGTCAGGCTGAAGCGCAATAGGAGTCGAGCGCCTGGCACGCGGCTGCGCATTGGGAGATGTCGAGGACCAACTGGGCGCGAGTCACAGCGACGTAGAGAAGGTTTCCCTCTTCGGGATTCCACCGCTTGCGCTCTTCCGCGGTCGAGGGGAAGTCCGCGAAATCGTCACAGAGCTTCACCGTAGGAAACTCGCGGCCCTTCGACTTGTGGACCGTCGAGAAGACTTTTTCACACTGGGCCTCCGACCGTTCATTGCCGTTGACGCGAGCGAGAAACTGCAACAGCGCCGGCGGCCCATAGCTGGTCACAATCTCAACCAGCTGCTTCAGATGCCGATAGGCCTCTTCCTCAGAAGCCTTCACCACCTGGTTCCAGTTCGCAAATTCAGCAAGATCGCTGACCCACGTGCGCTCGCCGCGCATGAGCGATTCGGCACCGTTGACGAGCTTCACCATTTCGTCGACACCGCCAACGACCGCCAATTTCGCCTGTGGCGAAGCGACAAGCGCATGGATCAATTCACCGATCAGCGCAGAGTTGGTGCGCGCCAAGATGCAGAAAGGCTTTGCAATGGGGCCGATGCGCGAGGGTATTTCTGAGAAGCCACGAACAGATGGTGGGTTGCTTACGTACCGACTGAGTACGGCATTCGCCATGCTTGCGATCTCGTGGCCGAACCGGAACGACTGCGTAAGGGCGCAGTTATTGGGGGTGTCGAAGGCGTCCATTGCGTTGACGGCGCCACGCCAGCCATAAATGGCCTGGTTCCTATCCCCCACCACGCAAAGTTGGCAGTCGACCTGGTCCATCAGGAGCCCAATGATGAGATCGCTGGAGTCCTGAGCCTCATCGAGGAGGATGTGTTTGAACCCAAGCTGGGGTCGAGTTAAGGCCCAGGCTTTGAGATAGACGTCATGGGTCACGGGCATAACATCGCCGCGCATCATCATCCTTGACCAGACGTCCCTTGCGAGGGCGATCAAGGTGCCAGCAAAACTTCGGACATCCGCCTCAGCGGCGACGCGACTACCAATCGCGCGGTAAGCATGATCTTCCGTGATGGATGCATCAGCGGATTGAAGGAAGAAGTCCAGGGTGGACAGCACCATGTGTGCGCCGGTGCGAGCGCTTGCGTGGGGACTGAACTTTGCATCGGACCACCCCATCAGGGTGATCAGGTTGCCAGGGGATATCCTGCCGACCAGGCGACCTTCGGACTGCCACCGCGAACCAAACCCACGGAAGGCCATGGAGTGATTTGTCCGCACAGCAATACGATCGGCAGGGAACTTCGCTTTTGCCTCCTCGATGTTCTTCTTGCCAAAGCTGGTGTACAGCGCTTTGCCGTGAAGCTGGCCACAGTGCACGACGTAGCGAAGAGATGTTGTCTTTCCGCTGCCGGCCAACGCTTCCGCACGAAGGCTTTCGCCTTCGTTGAACAGTGCAAGAAACCTCCGTTGTTCTTCCGTGGCCTTCATGGAAAAATCAAGAACCTCGTTGGTTAGATCGATGCCTGCGGGATTGCAATGCATGCAGTGAAGCCAGGCCTAGATTCAGCCGGTGATATCGATGCAAGTGCCACACCGAGACCAGAGCAACAAGGCAGATACCGATCGCCGGTAGTGCTGAAAGTGTGGCGGCGGCACCGATCGCAATGAGCAGAAGGCCGATAGGTGCAGCGCGCAACGTCCAGAGCCGAACCACAAAGTGGTGAGCCTGTTGCCGAGTGACACGTCCATGTCGCATGAATGAGATTCCTTGGGGGTACCGCGCCATGCGGCAAATGTGGTTGTGTGACGGCACCCGCCTCGACAAGCAGGTGTCGTCACGGTGGACCGCTGTCACCAGTAGCGCTGGCGAAGAAAGTCGAAGGGGATGTCGTCAGCTTCCGGATAGGAGCTGTAGCTCGAATCAGCGTGCTGTTGCGAAGGGCGATTCTGCCCAGTGCTGGACGGACGCTGCTGCTGCCCACCGCCGTTCTGACGGTTCTGCTGGCCAGAGTTGGCGCGCGAGGAGCCGCCTTGGTTACCTGCACCAGCGGAGCCACTATCACCGGAACCAAGCATCTGCATCTCGGTCACGACAATGTCGGTGCTGTAGCGCTCGATCGAATCCTTGTCGGTGTACTTCTCGGTCCGCAGGGAGCCCTCGATATAGATCAGGCGCCCCTTCTTGAGGTACTCCCCGGCGATCTCGGCCAACTTCCCGAAAATCTTGGCGCGATGCCACTCGGTGCGTTCCTGTTTCTCGCCGCTCTGCTTATCCGTCCACGACTCGGAGGTTGCGATCCGCAATGTAGCGATAGCAACACCGCTGCCGGTATGGCGCAACTCCGGGTCGGCGCCCAAATACCCGACCAAGATGACTTTGTTCACGCCCTTTGCCATGTCTCGATTTCCTCTGTCAGTGATGTTTCATGTGTGCTTGCGAGACAACCGTAGAACAAGACTCAATTGACGCAACCCCCTGGATTCATCGCTTCCAGGACGCCAGGCGGACCCAGCAATTCAATGACGCGTTCTTTGTGAGCGCGTAGCGCTTCACTGAACTGGACGGCGCCGGTCTGGAGGAAATCAGTGCGCAGGTAGGTGCGAAATGCACCCCAGTCACCGGACCACGTAAGCAGCAGGCAATCGGTCAATTCACGGCCATGCGCCAAGGCGATGTAAGGCGCACCGCACAGTCCATCAGCGACCATCCCAACACTCGCATCACCGTCTGTGATCGACGTGGGCTCCACTGGGGTCGTTGGCCAGAGAGGGACGTTCATTGACCGGTTGGGCAACATGTGGACGGTGGCGGCGGCAAAGGCCCCGTGACCCAGCAAGGGACGCAGTCGAGCGTGGACAGCAAGCTCGACGTCGTCCAACCCTTTGCCGGGACCGGTCAATTCAGCGAGAAAAGAGGTAGTCAGCGTTCCCCGGGCCAATGAAAGCTGGGACGTGGTGATACCGGACGACTCAACTGAGCCGTCCGATTCAAGTAAAAGGGTGTACGGCAAAAGAGCGCCATGGGCATGGATGACCCAGCGAGCATTCGTGAGAGGAAGTGTCATGAGGGGAAGTGTGTTGCGCGCAGTGCGCATTGGCGGACAAGGGATTCGTAGCGAGACAGCGCTGAGGTGTGGTCTTTACGCGTCTGTATCACCGCGGGGAGGTAGTAGCGTTGCATTTCGATAGCTGTCAGCGCTTCCTCAAAGTGATCGGCGCGCTTGTCGCAAAGCTGGGCGTATTCCTGAAGGATCGCGGCGCGCCGCGCGAACATGGAGCGCAACTCAATGAGGCGAGGGTGGTGGAGCATCCGCGCGCAAAGGCGGTCTATCCAAGACTTACCCTGGCTACGCTCCACAAGCAGAAGGAGACAGGCCGTGGACAGGCTTCCAATGCAAACAAAGTAGCCAGATCCCCGTTTGCTGTGGACCAATGCGCATTCCGCCAATCGGCGTGCTTTCTCAAAATCCTGCTTCGCCTGAAGGTATTGAGGGTCACTTAGCATCTGATCCTCTGCACGCGCTTCTTCGGTGGCAAGAGCTTGTTCGCACACTTCGAGATACCGACGGGCTTCGCGAATTGCGAGGATGTCAGGATCAGAAAGTGATGGCTCATCCAGGCGGAGTGCGGCCGGAAGATGACCATCGAAGAAAGCAGGTGCTTGCTGAAGTATTCGAGAAACGTTCTGAGAAGACGTCACTGTGCTCACCAGTGTGTGATGGTGCCGGTGAGTACGGGTATGTTGTAGACGGGATCAGCGTAGCCAGCCGGCTTCACACCCAGAGTGATCGATTTCTCACCTGCTTCCTTACGGGAGCGAATAGCCTCGAACACATCCTTGGAAACCTCGATACCGAAGTCTTCCACGGACTGAGCGACCTGTGTTTCCGTATCGACGACAGGGACAGCCACGGGCTTCCCTGAAGGATCAATGGCCTGGGCAAGAAGGTAGTATTTGGGCGAGGACCCGACACCTTGGATCGCGCGTTCGACACCGCTTTTCATGCCTGGCGAGACGATCAGTTTTACCGTGTAGTCGAGTCCTATCCGGGCCTGCAATGCATGGAATGCCGCCATCGTCTGAGTCACGCGTGACGCGTTGTTCGAGTCGACATCTTCATCGATCGAAGCGAGCAAGAAGGTGGCCGAAGCACGAGCCGTCTCGGGCATTGTTTGGATCGATGCTGCGGCGGCAACCTCATCACGGCCCGACGCATGAATGAAGGTCAACCGGTGATCGGCCGCTTGGACGGCGTTGATGTCTCCGGTATTGAGTCCAGCACGCAGTGACTGAGCGACGGTTTGCCAGGTGGTGGAGAGCCCACCGGGAAGGTCGGCTGGGACGTCCGTCCTCGACCATTTCTGCGCGAGGTCGCGAATCTGTTGAGCAAGCGAAATCTCACTTTGTGCCCGCCGCAGTTCGCCCCGGATAGCGCGAATCGCTGTGACCTCCTCGTTGAGGAGAGTCTTCGCACTCCCCTCGGTTGAGTAGTAGGTGGCGCGCAATGAGGCAGGGTCATCCGAATTCACATATAGGCCATTGAGCGCATGATTTGCCGTCGCCAACAAAGCGAGCGCTGCCTGGGCGTGGATGCGCATGCCTGCAGGGGTACCGCTGAGTTGAGCGGCTTGGTTGGCGTAGAGCGCGGCGTCCTGGCGGAGATCCGAAGCGATCCGCCCACTGGCCGCAACGTTCCCAGCCCAATCGTCATACCTAGCCTGGCGCACGAAGTGCACTGAGATCAGGATCAAAAGCAGCGATAGGACTAGCGCGCCAAGCACGCCAGCAGATCGCTTCCACCACTGCTCGCGCGTCAGTAGGAGACGGGCAACCCTGGCGACGAGAGGGTGTATCCGTGGCGCAAAAAGGAAGCTGCCCTTCGCAACAGCCTTGACGGCTTCTTGCACGAGTCCGAAGTCGATGGGGATACCGGAAAGCCCGTAGGTGGGACTTAGGATCGACAAAAGGCCGTCGACATCCTCCCGTTCTATCAAGGCAGCAAAGGCCGCAGGTTCGGCCTGGAGCATGCAGGCTATGTCGAGCACAAGGCTTTTGCGGTCGAGAATGTCCGCCAGACTGGCGACTGGACTGGGAATTGCTGAGGGATTACGCATGAAATCGAAGTCTCAGGTCAGTGCGTGGGACTGGCGAGGCGAGCGCTTTCACCAGCCGCCTCCATCTCTGCAAGCAACCATTCAAGGGAGGTTTTGTCCGGTCCTTCCTGGACAGGCTTATCGCCGACCGGGAGCGACGGGACCATCAGGGAGCGCGCAGCCGACCTCAATGAAACAACGTGGTCAAGCGCGGATGATGCGACGTGACGGACAGCGGAGGGTGAGGGCTCGCAGCCCAGGCGCTCGGCAACACCATGAATCGCCGCAAGGTCGACGGACGTCGTTTCCGTCAGGCTTGCGGCCATTGCCGCCGCCACACCGGGGTCGTCCAGGCTGACAAGCATGCCATCTTCGAGACCGAGAGCGAGTGAGTTGAGATCAACATCCGCATCGAGATCACAGGTGCATACGATGGCGGTAACCGCTGGTGCAAGCTCTGTGAGAAGGTCAGGCGCTTCGTAGTTGTCAATCACAGAGAGTTCCATGGTGTCTTGGTGAGGCGAACAAGGGCAGGAGGGGCATGAGCGGCGTGCTGTTACGCGAAGCAGGCGATTACCAATGACTCCCGTTCTTGCCGAGGGGGTTGTAATTCGGCAGCGCCGGATGTCGCGCCGAGGCAGTTGGCGTATAGGCAACTCTGGGTTTGCGCAGGGGCGCCCTGACCAGGCTTTCCGGAGAGGCGAAGGAAGCAGTCGCTGCCTGTCGGATCAGTTGGAGGCGGTCGCTGTGGGACGATGATTCAGGTTTGGTCATGGCGTGTTGAGATCGGTGTCTGGCGATAAATCAGGTCGCACCTATCGTTGCACCAAACCGGAACCACTCTTTGCCCGTCCAACGTGCTTGAGAGGGGGTTGGACGGGCAAAAAGCTTCTAAATGACGATTTCTGAACCAGCAGTGCCCGCCGGGCCTACCTTCGGGCGGCTCTCGCCGGTGAGATTCCAAAGGAAGCCCACACGGTCGGGTCAATCGCAATCGGCGCGACGCTCAGCGGGTCGAGGCGGATCAAGGCGCCGTGTTCATCGAGGCCACCGCGATGGAACAGCTTGTCGAGTAACGTCATGGCGACGGTGGCCACCATGGGGTTGATGGCCCATCGCTGGCGAGTCAGCGCTTCAGCGAGGCTGCATGAAGGCTGGTCGTCGTTGTCACCGGCAAGTAGTTCGGCACCGAAGAAGTCATAGACGTTTGGCAGCCGCTGCTCGCTGGACGGTATGCCAAGGTGCCCAAGGAGGACCTGACCACTTTCTGACCCGTTGCCGGTGTCCAGCCACAGGGTGTCGCATCGCTTGCCCGCCCAGCGGGAACCGAGGGCATGCCGGAAGTCGCCTCGATCCACGCACCCAATCAGAAGATCGGGGTTGCCATTGGGTATCTTGGGGTCGTAGTTCTCGGGGCGAACTTCCCAGTCCAGGTCGTAGAAGGCGTTCAATCGGTGCTGCATCAGGATTGCTTTCGAGTAGCCAATGTCTGCCTTGCAAAACCGCTGCCGCCCGACGTTAGCGTGGCGAACTACCGCAGCATCAAAGATGGTCGTATCCATTCCCGGATGCCCTTGGGCGCGCAGCGCGCAGTCGAGCCGCGCCAGACCATCCAGCAGCATCGAGCCGTTGCCACCCGCACCGACGACGGTCACGCGAACGCGCCGGTCGCCAAGAAATGCGGGGGGAGTGGGGAATCGGAGTTGGCTCACGCGAAAAGACCTTCAAGGCACGCAGTGGAGAGAGGAACAAGGTGGCGCCCAACACAGACGCGTGCACTAATTTCGCACTGCGCCCGCGTAGCGCAATGCCCAAACACGAGGCTGACATGAGGGCCGATGCGGGATTGGTCCGAGCAATCGTCGGTAGAGGAGAAATTGGCGCCGAAGTGACCATGGCTGTGCGCGTCGATGACCAGAAGCGACTCGTCGTACCCCGTGTCCACGTAAGACACTGAGCCTCTCGTCGAGCGTCCGACGGGCTGATGCAAAAGGTAGGCGCCGGGGGTCACGTCGCTGGCGACAACCAGCGCGGCCATCTCGTTCGGATGTTCCGCCAGGGCCATGTCCTTGAGCTGGCGGGCGATTGCGCGAGGTATCGGGCCGAACGACAAGGTGATCGCTGGTCCGATGCTTCCATAGGGCAAGTCGTGTTCACTCAGCCTGACACGCACATACAGCGCTGGTGAGCGGGCCTCCAAATACGTCCCATCGTGAGCGACAAGCAACCGTCTTCCCGGCGTGGGGAGTGGCTCAAACGCTCCATCCAGCGGCATGGCGACCAGGGGCAGCGCCGCCGCCGTGGCAACGTCCATCGGACCCGGCTGGTCAGTCGCAAACATGCTCACGCTCCAACCTCGAAGGAAGCAGGACGCAGACGATACCGCCGGCTTCAGAGTCAACTCGGAGCGTCGTGCGGCCAGCTAACCCGGCGATTCCGCGCAGCGAGGTGGACGTCCAGCGGCAATCAATGCGCTGTCTCACCACGTGCGATAGGCATGTGCTCTGATCACCGTCGTGATCGACGCCACCGCCACCATCGAACGCGCGTACCGCGTCCGGCTTCGCCTGAAGCCGGCGCAAGAGCGCCAGCTGCTGCGCCTGTTTGGTGCGCGGCGGTTCGTGTGGAACTGGGCGCTTCGGCGCAAGGATGAAGCGTGGCGGCTCGACGGCACGA
>Ga0307375_10002090_pt1 | contig 20903 bp, 24 predicted proteins | sample TR1MG_FD_202531 | JGI IMG/M metagenome (GOLD analysis project Ga0307375, IMG submission 202531) | Soil microbial communities from Risofladan, Vaasa, Finland - TR-1 | ecosystem: Environmental > Terrestrial > Soil > Coastal area > Acid sulfate soil | place: Finland: Risofladan, Vaasa | collected...
CGGGAGCCTCCGCGGCACTCTTCTCGAAGACGCGCAGCTTGGCGCTCCGCGCGCGGCGGTTCGCGAGTATTTCCGCGCGCGATGGGGCGATCGGTTTCTTCGGCGTGAGCATACCCAATCCCGATTCGGCGGCGTCGCGGAGGATGTGCTTCACGATGCGATCCTCGATGCTGTGGAACGAGATCACCGCCAGGCGCCCTGAGGGCGCGAGCGCGGCGAGCGCGGCGGCGAGCCCTTCGCGCAAGCTGCCGATCTCGTCGTTCGTCGCTATGCGGAGCGCCTGGAAGGTCTTCGTCGCCGGATGAATGCGGCGCTCGTGATACCACTGCGGCGTACCGGCTTTGATGGCCGCCACGAGCGCGTCGGTCGTGAGGATGCGCTCTTTGCCGCGCGCGTCGACGATGGCGCGCGCGATGCCGCGCGCGAAACGTTCCTCGCCGTACGTGAAGATGATGTCAGCGAGCTCCGACTCGGTAGCGGAATTCACGATGTCGGCCGCCGTCTCGCCGCTCTCGCCATAGGTCATGAGGAGCGGCTCATCCGCCTGGAAGGAGAAGCCGCGCGGCGAGGCGATCTGGTACCCGCTCCAGCCGAGGTCGTAGAGCATCTTGTCGGCACGGCCGATGCCGAGACGTTCGAGGATGTGCGCGAGATTACGGAAATTGTCGTTCACTAGATGCGCGATCGGCCTATGCGGGCGGCGGTCGAGCGCATAGGCCGCACGGGCGCGCTCAACCGCCGCCGGATCGGCATCGATGCCGATGATGACGCCGTCCTCGCCGAGGGCGGCGAGCATCGCCGCGAAGTGCCCGGCTCCGCCGAGGGTCGCATCGACGACCGTATCGCTCGGCTGTATGTCGAGGGCTTCAAGCACCTCGCTCATGAGCACACTGTCGTGGCGAGCTTCCATATTATTTCCTATCGACGGCATCGAGCGTCTCGGCAAACGCATTGGCGTCGCGTTCGATACCGGCGGTGTACTTCTTCCACGCGTCTTCCTCCCATATTTCGACCCGGTCAGCGACACCGGCGATGACCGCCTTCTCCTTGATAGACGCGAAAGACTTCAAATGTTCCGGAATGAGCACGCGTCCGGCTTTATCGACTTCCGCCTCAGAAGATCCTGCGAGGAAAAGCCGCGCGAGACCTCGACGCGCGGCGCTCCCGTTCACTTCGGCAGCATAGGTCCGTGCCTCCTTCTCCCACGCCTTGCGGGAATAAAGATAGAGACAATTATCAAGACCGCGGGTCACCACGACCACGCGGCCTAAATCCTTCCGGAATTTCGATGGGACCGAAATCCTATTCTTGGGATCAAATGTGTGTAGGTATTCTCCGAGGAACATGAGGAAAGATGGCTATGTGACTGGGAATCAGGCCACCACTCCCGCTTCCCACTCCGCTAACCATCACTAGATTCTATACCACTTTCCCCCACCACCCTATTCTAGTTATCCCCAGTCAAAGCGAAAACCGGCGAAGCAGAGCCTTCGCCGGTCCGGATCGAAACGTCGTATGACAGCGCTACCGCGGCCGCATGAGGGGGAAGATCTGCCCTTCGCGTATGGACACATCCTCAAAGAAATCGAAGAGTCGTTCGGACACGCCGAAGCCGAAGGCCGGCGGCATGCCGTACTCGAGCGCTTCGACGAACTCAGCATCCGGCATCTGCGCCTCCTCGTCGCCTGCCTCGCGCAGCTCTTGCTGGCGCGTGAAGCGCTCCTCCTGGTCGACCGGGTCGTTCAACTCGCTGAAACCCTTGCCGATCTCGCTTCCGGCCATCATGACCTGGAAACGCTCCACGACGCGCGGGTCCTTCTCGCTCTTCTTGGCGAGCGGTTCCATGTAGACCGGCACGTTTACGAGGAAGCCGGGGCCCTCGATGGTCTTGCGGATCTGCTTCCACGCGATATCGACGAGGCGCTCGATGCCGGCGCCCTTCTCGAAGGGCATGTCCCTCTTCCGGAGCGCCGCCGCCCAGTCGGCGCGCTCATCGAGCGGGTCGAGGCCGTACTCTTTCTGCATGAGCGCGCAGTAGTCATACGTCTGCCACTCACGGTCCAAATCGATTTCGAATCCTTTTATGGAAAATGTCCGCGTCCCGTACACCTGATCGGCGATGGTGCGGTAGAGATCGGTGATCATGCCCATGCCCGCCTCGTAGTCCTTGAACGCCTCGTAGAACTCGAGCTGCGTGTAGTCCTGCGCGTGCTCCGCCGACATGCCTTCGTTCCGGAAGATGCGGCCGATCTCGAACACTTTCGGGAGGCCGGCGACGAGGAGGCGCTTCTGCCAGAGCTCGCCGGCGCTGATGCGCAGGTACACGTCCATATCGAGCGCATTGTGATGTGTCGCGAACGGCCGCGCTTCGGCGCCGCCGGTCGTCGTCTCGAGGACCGGCGTCTCCACCTCGATGAAATCCCGTTCGAGGAGGTAGGATCGGATGACGTTCCAGAACTTCGAGCGGCGCTTGATACGTTCGGCGAGGTCCTTCGTGAGCAGGATGTCGAGATAGCGCTTGCGGAAACGCTCGTCCTCGTCCTTGATGCCGAACCACTCGTCGGGAAGCGGCCGGAGCGACTTCGCGAGCATGCGCCACCCGGTCGCGCCGAGTGACGGCATGCCGCGCTTGGTCGTGAACGCCCTGCCGGCGACCTCGATGACGTCGCCGGTGTCCACCATATCAATGAAGAGGCCGTACGATGCGTCGCCGAGCTTCTCGCGCTCTACGAAGCACTGCCCTTTCGTCCCGTCGAAGAGGTCGACGAAGAGCGAACCGCCGTGCTCGCGGATGCTCATCACGCGCCCGGCGAGTACGACCTGTTCATTGTTCGCCTCGAGCGTCCCGTGGTTCTCGAGGAAATCATCGATCGCGTGGGTACGCGATGTGCGAGCCGGGTAGGCGTCCATACCCGCCGCTTTGAGGCGCTCTATTTTGGCTATGCGCTCCTCTCGGATGTCTTCGAGTACCATATGGCGCTAACTATAACAGAAAACCGCCCGGCTCGCGCCGGGCGGTTTTCTGTTCCGAGTCAACGATCTATCTCGCTCTTCATCATGCGCACCTCGGCCGTACTTAGATGCGGGAGTGACCGGTGTGTCGAGCCGGGGACACCCTCGAATGCCGTCTGGAGGATCTGGAGCGCATCGCCGTGCGAGACCAGGACGACGTCTCGCCCCGTATATCGTGTCTCGAGCTCTTTCACGAGCCCGGTCGTGCGAGCGCGGACGGCGTCGACGCTTTCGACACCGTTATCAGTATGCGAGGAATCCCGCGCGTCCTTGTTCCATACATCCTCATAGTGACGATTGCGTTCTCGTTCCCAATCGCCGAAGGAGCGTTCGCGCAACTTTTCCGAGAGAATGATGCCCGGTACGCCAAGCACTTCCGCGATAATCTCGGCCGTCTCGCGCGCTCGCGTGAAGTCGGAAGACACGACAAGCGCCGTGCCATCGAGCTCGCCGCTCGCCTTCAATGCCTCGACTGACGCGCGCACCTGCGCCTTCCCTTCTTCGGTCAGCCCGAAACCGGTCGTGCCCTCCTCAGGGTCGGAAAGGATAACTCCTCGTACGTTCGCAAGGCTCTCTCCGTGTCGAGCGAGAACGTACCGGTTGTTCACATCCGATCCAGGATTACGCGACCTTCTCGATCGTGTACGTCTGCTTGCCCGACGGAGTATCGAAACTGAAGACATCGCCCTTCTTCTTGCCCATGAGCGCGCCGCCCAATGGCGAGACGTGCGAGAGCTTCTTCACGCGCATATCGGCTTCTTCGCTGCCGACGATGGTGTACTCGTGCGCCTCGACGCTACCGTCCTTCCTGATGGTGACCTTCGAGCCGAAGCTTATCTCGCTCTTCTTCTTGCCATCGGTGACGATCTTCGTGTTCTTCACGAGCTCCTCGAGCTTCTTGATGCGCTCTTCGGTCGCGGCCTGCAAGTCGCGCGCTTCCTGATATTCGGCATTCTCCGAAAGATCGCCGAGCGACCGAGCGTATTCGAGGTTCTTCGCGATCTCGGTACGGCGCACCGTCTTCAAGTGCTCGAGCTCTTTGAGCATCTCATCGAACTTCTCCTGCGAAACGACGGTCTCTGGTGTATCAATCATAGTGATTGCATTGTACGTGAGCGGCGCTAGAGCGCAATAGCCGTCGAGGTCGCCGTATCTGCCTGCACCGTGCTCGTCGCGACGGAGGGGCCGCCGACGTACGGCGAGTTCTCGCTATGGAGCGCATCGAAAAGCTGCCGCATGACATTCACCGCCTGCTCGCCGGCGCCCGAGGGACCGCGCTCGAGCACGACCGCGAATGCGTACTTCGGATGGTCATAGGGGAAGAAGCCTTCGACCCAGGCATTGTCGTACTGGTTGTGCGTGCCGGTCTGCGCGGTGCCGGTCTTCGCGGCGGCGCTCACGTACGGCAGGTTGATGGCTTGCGAAAGCGCGCTCGTGACGCCTTGCCGCATGCCCGCGCGCACGACTGCGAGCGCCGCCGGGCTGACCGGCACCGTCGTGTACGCCGGCGCCTGCCCGGCGATGAGGGTCGGTGTGAAGAGCTTCCCGCCATTCGCGACCGCCGCGGTCGCGCACGCCATCTGTATCGGCGTCACCTGCATCGAGTACTGCCCGATCGCAGTGAAGTACGTGTCCCCCGTATACCATGGTTCTTTGAAGACCGCTTCCTTCCATGCGGGCGTCGGCAGCAGGCCTGCGGCTTCTCCGGGAAGATCGATGGCAGTCGTCGTGCCGAGGCCGAATCGCCGATACCAGTAATCGAGCCGATCGATACCGAGACCTTTCTGGCTGCCGAACCCGCCGCCGACCGTATAGAAGAAGACGTCCGACGACCAGGCGATAGCCTTCTCCACGTCGACCGGACCGAGCGCTTTCCAGCCTTTATAGATGAACGTCTTGCCGGGATGGTACGGATCTGGCAGCGAGAGATATCCGGGATCGTCGATGACGGTGCTCGGCGTGATGACGCCATCGGTGAGCGCGCCTGAGGCGACGAACGGCTTCACGATGGACCCCGGCGCGTAGACGCCCTGCACAGCATGATCGAGAAAGGGGCGTCCGGGATCCGCATTATACGCATTGATCGTACCCGCCGGGCCGCCGCTCGCCATGACATTCGCATCAAAGCTCGGGTAGGAGACGAGCGCGCGCACGGCGCCGGTATCGACATCCATGATCACGCCGGCGCCGGCGATGAAGCCCTTGCTCCTCGCCGTGTCTGCGACCGCGCTCGCGAACAGCTCCTGGAGATTCGCATCGACGGAGAGCTCGAGCGTCTTCCCTTCGACGGCAGGAACGACCGTCCCTTCGGAACGTATCTTCCCGACCGCATCGGTCTCAGTGAGCATCTGGCCGTTCGCGCCGGTAAGCATGCTGTTATATTCCGCCTCGAGCGCAGAGACTCCTTTTTCGGTCATGTCGTAGTACACGCCGTTAGCATCCTTCTTCGGGTATGAGACGTACCCGATGACCTGGCTCAATGACGGCACCGGGTAGTACCGCTCGACCGAGCCGTCGGGTTTCGAGACATTCTCCGCGAGCACGACGCCATTGACGTCAGTGATGATGCCGCGCGGCGCGAATATCGTCGCGACTTCGAGAGAGTTATGCGCGCTTTCGGCGGCATAACTCGCACCATTGCTGATCTCGATATTCCACGAGCGAGTGATGAGTATAAGGAAGAGCAGCGTGAGACCGGACGCAAGTAGGAGGAAGGAGGAGCGCGGAAGCGGTTTCTCGATCCGGCCTTCGAAACGCTCCCGGTTGAAATCGGGCGCATTGGATGCGTCGAGGAATATCTCGTCTGGAGCGATCTCGGGGTCGCGGGGTCGCCGCTTCTTCCACAGCATCACCCCATGATACCCGCCTTCAGCCGGCTGTGCACGAAGAGAGCGACGGCCGTCACGATCGCTCCCGAGATCGTAAAGAGCGGCAGCGAGCCGCCGTGCGGGACGTAGTAGAGCGTATCCGCGAACAGGCCCGCCGCGAGCGGCACGAGCGGCTCGAAGAGCGCCATGCCGAGTGCGAGGCCTGCGGTAAGTGGCCACGGGAAAAACAATACGGAAAGGAAAGTGAGGAGCGTGCCGGCTCTGCGTATCATGGGAGCGTGGAAGTCGCGAACGTCATCGGCGCGACGCCGGTCGCCCGCAGTTCCACCCACGCTATCGAGAACGGATTCGCCGCGGGCAGGATGCGCAGCGTGACTGCCGGTGAGAGTGGATCGCTATCGATGCGTACGACGCTCCCTATAGGGAGCTGGCCCGGGCCCGGGACGGATACGACATCGCCGACAGCGATATTCGCGGCGCGGGCGACCGACGCGCGCAGAGCGCCGCCGCCCTCGCCAATAACGGTGAGCGGGATATTCGCGCGACCGACCCAGCCGCTCGTCGCGGTACCGGCGGCAGAGAAAAGCGTCACGCGCGAGAAATCAGCGAGCACCGAAGAGACCATGCCGATCGGCACGCCGCCCGCGGCGAACGCCTCCATGCCGAGCGCCACGCCTTCCTTCCCGCCGGCGGCGAGCACGAGCGTGTCATACGGGCTCTCCGGCGGATGCGCCACGACGCCGGCGAGCACGCCGGGAGCGGCCTTATCAGCCGTAAGCGCCGAGAGATCGGCGAGCTTCGTCTGGAGCGCTTGATTCTCGCTCGCGAGCGCCGCATTCTCGCTCGCGAGCGTCTCGTTCGATGCCGCAAGCTTCGCCGTGTCGCCGAGACCGCCGAGGAGGGCGTGGCTCTGTGCCGAGAACGTGCCGGCTATGCTGAACACCGGCGTGAATGCCTGCCAGAAGAGATCCGGCGCGACGAGCCGGAGGCCGAGCGCAAGGATAGCGAACAGGAGCGCGAGCGCGCCCCACGAGACGCTTCGTCCCGACAGGATCGCATTACGCCTCGCTAAGGATGTCTTCTTCATCGATGAAAAAATCGGCGTAGGGTTCCGGATTCTCGGTCACCATGCCCGCGCCGCGCACGACTGCCGTGAGCGGGTCCGGTGCGACGCGTACCGGCACGCCGAGCATCTTCGCAAGTATCTGCGGCAAGCCGCGCAGGAGGGCGCCGCCGCCGAAGACGGTCACGCCGCGCTCGAGCACGTCGGAGAGGAGCTCCGGTGGCGTCGCTTCGATGACGTCCTTCATCGCGTCCATGAGCGCGTCAAGCGACGGGGTGATGGCTTCGCGGATGTGGCTGTCGGTGAGCACAACCTCGCGCGGGAGGCCGGTCGCGAAATCGCGGCCGCGGACGCTCTTCGAGAGCGACTCGAGGAGCGGCGTCACCGAGCCGATGCTTATCTTCACATCCTCTGCGGTCGGCTCGCCGATGCCGAGCTTGAACTCGCTGCGCACGTAATCGATGATGTTCTCATTGAAACGGTCGCCGGCGACTTGCGAGCTCTTGCTCGCGACCACGCCCCGAAGCGCGATGACGGCGATGTCGGTCGTGCCGCCGCCGATGTCGAGCACCATCGTCCCGACCGCCTCCGCGACCGGCAGCTTCGCGCCGATAGCGCCCGCCACCGGCTCCTCGAGGATGATCGCCTCGCGCGCGCCGGCATTGCGCGCCGCGTCGCGTACTGCGCGGCTCTGCACATTGGTCACGCCGGTCGGCACGCCTATCACGACCCGCGGTCCGAAGAGCTTCGCACGGCCGTTCTGCGCCTTGTTGATGAGGTAGGTGAGGAGCTCTTCCGTCACTTCGAAGTCGGAGATGACGCCATGGCTGAGAGGACGCACCACGCGGATGTGCGCCGGCGTCTTGCCGGACATGACCTTCGCTTCCTTCCCCACCGCGACGACCTGATGCGTCTTGTCGTTCACCGCCACGACCGACGGCTCGTTGATGACGACGCCCTTACCCCGCACGTAGACGAGCGTATTGGCCGTCCCGAGATCGATGGCGATGTCGTTGCTGAACAGGACATTCTTGGAGAATCGGGCCATAGCTATTTCGTACCGAAGCCCGGCTTCGATAGGTTTTCTCGCGAGACTTTCTCCACGGCGCCCGTCGCGCGATCCACCACCTCGAATAAGCCGGTCGCGACGGCGTCCTTGCCGACCACGATGCGCTTAGGCATGCCGAGGAGATCGCTCTCCGCGAATTTCTCGCCGGCACGCAGGTCGCGGTCGTCGTAGAGCACCTCGATACCCGCCGCGGTCATCTCGCTGTAGAGCGCGTCCGCCATCTTCGAGGCTTCGTCGCCGCCCTTCCCGAGCGAGACGAGATGATACTTGAAGGGCGCGACCGCCTCGGGCCAGACGAGACCCTTATCATCGGAGAGCGTCTCGACGATGATGCCCATGAGCCGCGTCGGGCCGATGCCATAACTCCCCATCACGACCGGTTTCTCGGCACCCGCCTCATCCTTGTACGACAGACCGAGCGGCTCGGAAAAACGCGTACCGAGACTGAAGATGTTGCCCGCTTCGATAGCCTTCTTCTCGACAAGCTTCCCTTTCTCGAGACCCAGCTTCGCGAGCGTCTCGTCGTTATACACCTCCTTGTTGACCGCGATGCGCTTCTCCTCGTCTATGTAAATGACATCTTCGCCGGCATCGGAGACGGTCTGGAATTCCTCAGAAAACTCGCTGAAGATGCCGCCGGAGGCGAACGTGACGTACGTCTGCGCCCCGATGCCGGCACGCTCGAACACCTTCACGTAGGCCGCGCGCGCCTGATCATAGAATACCTTGTGCTCCGCTTCGTCCTTCGAGAAGGAGTAGAGATCCTTCATCAGGAACTCCTTGCCGCGCATGATGCCGGACTTCGCGCGCAGCTCGTTGCGGAACTTATTCTGGAACTGATACGCATATACCGGGAGGTCGCGGTACGAGGAGATGTGGTCGGTCATGATGCGGGTCAGCGGCTCCTCGTGCGTGATGCCTAGCCCTGTCTCGCCGCCGCTCTTGAAGCTGGTCTTGAACCAGTTATCGACCTTGTCGTCGTCCCAGCGATCGGTACGGCTCCAAAGCTCCTTGTCCTGAAGCGCGGTCATCACGAGCTCCTGTCCGCCGATGGCATTCATCTCTCCGCGGATGATCTGGACGATCTTGTTCAATGTGCGGAAGCCGAGCGGGAGGTAGGAATAGACGCCCGCCATCTCCTTATGCACGTAGCCCGCGCGCACGAGCAATTGCGCGTTCTTCGACACCTCGTCGGCAGGCGCCTCGCGGCGGGTCTTAGTGAAGAGCTTTGATTGCCTCATCCCGTTAGAAGTCTTACTCATAGTCAAAAGCTTATTATCGCGAACGTTCGCGTCGAAAAACCCTCAGTAGGCACTTGCTCTTGCCGCGGACTTCTAACGGGACTCATGCGCCTCAGTATACGCCCACGCGCCTCGCTGGGCAAAACAAGCGAATCACTTCCGAAAAGAGCTTGTTTAAAAAGCCCAGATGCAAGGCGCGGACGAGAAGCGGAGCGAGCCGTACCAGAAGGTACGGTGAACGAGCATCGAAGTCCGCAACGAAGCAGGTGGGATTTTTGGACAGCTCTAGCCGACGATGCGGAAGATGTCGTGCGCGGTCACCACGACCATGAGGAGGACGAGAGCGACGAAGCCGACGGCGTTGATCGCGCGCGCGACGCTCGGTTTGATGGGGCGGCGGATGACGCTCTCGATGAGTACGAAAAGGAGACGGCCGCCGTCGAGTGCCGGGACCGGGATGAGATTGATGAGAGCGAGATTGATGGAGATGACCGCCATGATGGAGAGCAGGTCGCCGAGCCCTTGCGCGGATGCGCTCCCGACGGCACCCGCGATGCCGATGGGGCCCGCGACCTGCGAGAGGTCGGCGGAAAGCGTGAAGACGCCGTAGAAGAAATGCCACAGCCCCTGCGCGGTGAGCACGGTCGTGTCCCACGTGAGCGAAGCTCCCTCGGTGAGGGCGGCGCCGAAGCTGACCGGCACGACGCCGATCGTGGCGACCTCGACCCCGAGCGCGAAGCGCGAGGGGTCGGCCTTCACGATGCCGGAAACCGGCGTCGCGGTGACGGTATGCTCGCTGCCGTCGTGCTTCACGCTGAGCGTGATGGGATTCCCTTCGCTTGCGGCGACGAAGGCCGAGAAGCTCACCGGGTCGGTGGCGTGCCACTGCCCCATCGTGTCTTCCGCGCTCATGACCGAATCTCCCGCGAGTAGCCCCGCGCGCGCGGCGGGCGAGCCGGGAAGCACGTTCGCGACCGCGAGCTCCAGGTGCGTGGCGGTCGCAAGCTCGCTCGGCATGAGCGCGCGCGGCGTGCCCATCACGAGCGCGCTCGTGATGAGGACGTAGGCGAAGACGAGGTTCATCGCGATGCCGGCGACAAGCACGATGGCCTGCAAAAATCTATTTTTGTTGTAAAACGCACGTTCCTCTGCCGCGTGCCCCGTAACCAACCGCGTCTTCGTGGTTGTGGTACCGGGGTCCTCGCCGTATATCTTCACGAAGCCGCCGAAGGGCAGCCAGTTGAGCGTGTATTCCGTCTCGCCGATCTTCCCGAGCGTGAGCGCGCGCGGCGGGTAGCCGAGCCCGAACTCATCGACGCGCATGCCTGAGAGCTTCGCGGCGATGAAATGCCCGAATTCGTGCACCACGATGAGTGCGACGATGACGGCGATGAATACGAGTATCTCCATCAGTGAGCTATCTCGGCCTCCTTGCGCGCCAGCGTCTCCTCTATCGAGGCGTTCCCGGCGTCGATGAGCTTCTGCACTTCGCCCTTGAGGCGCAGGACTTCGTCCTTACCCATGCCGCCCTCCTTCTCCGAAGCTTCGAGCGCCTTCATCGCGTCGGTGCGGTGGCCGCGCAGCGTCACCTTCGCCTGCTCGGTCTTATCCCCGGCGATCTTGGAGAGCTGCGAGCGGCGCTCGGTCGTGAGCTCGGGGAACGAGACGCGCAACCCCTGGTCATCGGTCGCGACGCCGACGCCGAGGTCGGCATCGGTAATCCCCTTCTCGATCACTTTCAAGAGTTCTTTGTCCCACGGAATGATGCGGAGCGTACGCGCATCTTCGACGGATACGTTCGCGAGCTCTTTGATGGGCGTCCGTGAGCCGTATGCCTCCGGCTTCACGCCATCGAGGAGCGTGGGCGTCGCGCGACCGGTGCGCACGCCGGAGAGCTCGCGAGCGAGCCACTCTTCGGTTTCAGTAATGTTCGTCTTCAGTTTTGAAAAGTCATATGCCATATGGGAACAGTATATAGCCAATAGCGGTTAGCACATAGGGCAATACCCAGCCTGGGATTTCTACAAGTCTTTCGGGGTGACAAGCGCGAGGTGTTCGAGGATCATCTTCAGCGGTGCGCTGCGCTCGTGGAGGTAGCCGCGCACGGTCGCGATATCCGACAGCAGCTCAGCATGTTCGGTAGAAGTTCGACTTCTACCGAAGTAGATGGTCGCTTCGATACCGTTCAGGAGCGCAATCGCGAGATCGCGATGCTCACGCCGTTCCTCTTCGTCCTTCCCGCTTGCGAGCTTCTTAATGAGCGCACTGCGCTTCTCTTTCGTGCCCTTCATGAACTCCGCCGCGATTCCCGGAATGTCGGACATATCATGTCCGACATCTGATGTCGGACATGATATGTCCGACATCGTACGCAAAATCTGAACGCGGGAACGGAGGGTCGGCAGGAGGCCGCCCATGCTCGGCAGTATGAGAAAGAGGTGCGTGCCGGCAGGCGGCTCCTCGAACACTTTCAGAAGCGCATTCTGTGCTTCGTGGTACGCGCGGTTCGCCGCGATAATGACGACCTTCGATCCTCCCGCGAAAGGCGCTCCTGATGCGATGTCCGCGACGCGACGCGCGTCCGCGACCGAGAAGAGTCCGTAGCGCAGTATCACCACATCGGGGTTCCCGTGCATCGTCATGCCGAGCTCGCGCTCCGCCCACGCCTGCGCGATACCGATCCCCTCCTCCGCTTCCGCCTCGATACCGAATGCGTGATGTTGCATGTATTGATTATAACTTGTGTTGCAAAAATCAACGCGGATTTGTGTTTATGATAATATTGTGGTTAAATTTCTTTAGCGATTTTGCTCATCAAACGTAAGGAGAGGAACATGTATCGAACAGCAGAAATCACTGCCGTGAAAGCGTCAGTCCTGAAAGAAGCACACCCCGTGCTGAAAAAGTTCGTCGAGACATATTTCAAAGAAACGAAAGTTTTCGGAATCCCGTGCTGGATAGCTTTCCGAGACTTGGAAACGGGAGTGTCCGGCGGAGGAGTTGCGATGAGCCATTCGTCAAATGTCAATTACTTTGGCTCCCAGAATGGATTACCCGAGAGCGAACGACTGTACGACCTTCTTCATGAATTTGAAAAAGATACCGAAGAGTGTTTCCACTTACACACCTCATGGGATGACGGATGTTCTGGGTCAATATGCGCTGAAGACTGAACATACGAAGCGAACCGTTAATCTAGGCCACCTGATGTTTCTTGGGTGGCTTTCATTTTGTACACCTTTTACTTACTGCTTCGCCAAGATGCTCTTCTGGTAGGTATTCAAATGCTTCAGCGCAATACCGGTGCCACGCGCGACGCAATAGTAGGGGTCGGTCGCGAGCTTCGCGACGACGCCGGTGCGGCGGTACACGAGCTCGGGCATCTGGCGCAGCTGGCTGGAGCCGCCCGTGAGGATGATGCCGTTATCGATGATGTCGGCCGCGAGCTCGGGCGGCGTGTCCTGGAGCACTTTGCGGATCGCCTGCGTCATCTCGCGCAATTCGCGCGCCATCGATTGCACGATGTCGTTGGTCGAGACATCGACCGTACGCGGCAAGCCGGAGACGAGATCGCTTCCTTTTACGGCCATCGTAAGCTCTTCCGTCATCGGTACCGCCGCGCCGATGCGTATCTTCACTTCCTCTGCGGTCTTGTCGCCGATAGAGAGGTTGTAGTGCTTCTTCACATGATCGATGATGGCGCGATCGAGACGGTTGCCCGCGCACTTCACCGAGGTCGAGGCGACGATGCCGCCGAGGGAGATCACCGCGACGTCGATGGTGCCGCCGCCGATGTCGGCGACCATGCGCCCCATCGGCTCATGGATGGGGATGCCCGCGCCGATCGCCGCGAGGATCGGCTCTTTCACCACGTACGCGTTCTTCGCGCCGGCTTTCATCGCCGCCTCGATGACAGCGCGCTTCTCGGTGCTGGTCACGCCCGCGGGGACCGAGACGAGCACGGTCGGCCGGAACGGATTCCAGCCGAGCGCTTTGCGCATGAAATAGCGGAGCATCGCTTCGGTCACACGGTAGTCCGCGATGACGCCGTCTTTCATCGGGCGGTACGCGATGATGTCTTCGTGCGTGCGGCCGATCATCTTCTTGGCCTCGATGCCGATGGCGAGGATCTTATTCTTGCCGCCGCGGCCGCGCTCGGTGCTCACGGCGACGACCGACGGCTCATTGATGACGACGCCTTTCCCGGGGACGAAGACCAGGACATTGGTCGTGCCGAGGTCAATGCCGAGTTTTGGGGAAAAGAATGACATTACCCGTAATGGTACACTACCTCCCATGCAAGGAGAAATGAATTTCGTCATCGAGGGCGGGAAGAAGCTCACCGGGACGGTCGAGACGAGCCGTTCGAAGAACGGTGCGGTCGCCCTCCTCGCCGCATCCCTCCTCAATCGCGGCACCACGACGCTCCGAAACGTACCGAAGATCGAAGAAGTGAACCGCCTCATCGAGGTGCTCCTCTCGCTCGGCGTCGCGGTGAAGTGGCAGGGCGCGGACGTGGTCATCACCCCGCCCGAGACGCTCTCGCTCGACACCATCGACCGTGCAGCTGCGATGAAGACGCGCAGCATCATCATGTTCATCGGTTCTCTGATCCACCGTTTCCCTTCCTTCGACATCCCCCAATCAGGCGGCTGCACACTCGGGCTCCGCTCCGTGCGCCAGCACCTGTGGGCGCTTGAGCGGTTCGGCGTATCGATCGACACGCTCACCGACCATTTCCATATCAAGCACGAGGCGCTCGCGCCGGCCGACGTCGTGCTCTACGAAGCGAGCGACACGGCCACTATCAACGCTCTCCTCGCGGCGGCGCGCATCCCCGGCACAAGCACTATCAAGTACGCTTCGGCGAACTACCAAGTGCAGGAAGTCTGCGGCTTCTTGCGGGCGCTCGGCGTCGGCGTCGAGGGCATCGGCACCCCGACCCTGACCGTCGAAGGTGTCGCCGATATCAGGCAAGAGGTTTCCTATTCGGTCGCCCAGGACCCGACCGATGCGATGTTCTTCATCGCGGCGGCCGTCGTCACCAAGTCGGCGATCACCATAGCTGCGGCGCCGATCGAATTCCTCGAGGTCGAGCTCTTCGTACTCGGCAAGATGGGACTCATCTGCTCGATCGACAATCCGCGCACGAGCGACAACGGCATCACCAAGCTCGTCGATCTGCATCTCCAGCCGTCGGAACTCACCGCCTTCCCCGAGAAGATTCATGCTCGCCCCTATCCCGCGCTCAATATCGACAACCTTCCCTTCTTCGCCGTCATCGCCACCGTGACAAGCGGGACGACCCTCATCCACGACTGGTCCTATGAGAAGCGCGCCATCTACTACACCGACCTCGACCGACTCGGGGCGCGCACCAGCCTCCACGACCCGCACCGCATCTCGATCGAGGGGCCGACCCACCTCAAGGCCGCAGAGGTCATCTGCCCGCCCGCGCTCCGCCCTGCGACCATCATCCTCGTCGGCATGCTCGGCGCCTCGGGCCGCTCCACGCTCCGCAACGTCTACTCGATCAATCGCGGCTACGAAGACATCGTGCACCGCCTCCAGGCCCTCGGCGCTTCTATCGAATCAACGTAGCAAGCGGAGCGGCAGAGCGATTTCGGAGACTCTCGGAGGCGAAGCAGCATGGTAATTTCTGCGCCGCAGGGCAGCTGCGCAGAAATTTGCGAGCCGAGAGTGAGAACGGCCTCCCGCTGGGGAGGCCGATTCGTGCTCCGGAATCGCTCTGACGCGAAGCGCGGTATACTGGACATAATGAAGCCCATTGGCGACATCCTTCCGGAATTCGAGAAACGAGCGGCCGCCGCGCCCAAAGGCAGGAAGCGCCTCACCGAGCGCGGCGAGATGATGCGTTTCTTCCTGCGGCACTTGAACCATGCCCGCGCCTCTGACGGCCTCGCGCCCATGACGATGGCGCACCTCGGCACCGTCCTCGAGCAGATACCGACCGCCGACCTCTATTATCTGAAGAGCGTGTGCAGCCAGGCGAAGAACTTCAGCAAGACCTTCTGGTGGGAGCTGGACCCGACTAAGCACGAACAAAAATAAGATTCTCAAGGAAGCGGTCATGTCGATGCGCTCGTGAAGCTAAGCGCGGCGCGCCATTTTCGCGCAGCCTTGCGGAGCTGACCAGAAAATGCGCCTGCCGCCGCGGGGCTGGAAGAGCAGGCGACATGGCCGCTTCCCAGTGTTATATTAGGGAACATGAAAGAAATCGTGCAAGACGGCGCGCCGGTGCTGCGCGAGATAGCGAAGCCCGTCCCGGAAGAGCTGTTCGGAACGCCGGAGCTTGCGCGCATCATCATCGACATGAAGGAATCGCTCGACCCGTTTCTCGAGGGCGTCGCGCTCGCAGCTCCGCAGATCGGCATCCCCTACCGCATCTTCATCGTGCGCACCGACCGCACCATCGAGCCGCCGCCCATGCAGGAGAACGTTACGCCGGTGCCGCCGGTGCCGGAGAACGAGGTGTACATCAATCCAGAGATCGTGAAGACGAGCCGCCGCCGCGCGAAGGTCGATGAAGGCTGTCTCTCGGTGCACGACGTCTACGGCACGACGAAGCGGCACGAGCGCGTCACTATCCGTGCGCGGCATGAAGACGGCTCTCGGTTCGAGCGCGGCGCCGGCGGCCTCATGGCGCAGATATTCGAACACGAGACCGATCACCTGAACGGCATCCTTTTCATCGACCACGCCGAGCACCTCATCAAGATTTCTCATGACCACGCCCTCTAAGTTCGCCTACTTCGGCACGCCGACAGTCGCGAGCGATACGCTCGCTCTCCTCATGGAGAGCGGCTTCGCGCCCGTCGTCGTCGTAACCTCTCCCGACGCGCCGCGCGGCCGCGGCCTCGTGCTCACGCCGTCGCCCACGAAGACGCTCGCGCACGCGCACGGTATCCCGGTTCTCACGCCGGAGAAGCTTGATGAAGCCGCAATCGCTGCAATCGGCGCATATGGGTGCGCCTATGCTCTCGTCGTCGCCTACGGCAAGATATTTCCCGACGCACTTCTCGAGGCCTTCCCGAAAGGCGTCATCAACGTGCACTATTCCCTCTTGCCGAAGTATCGCGGCGCGACGCCTCTCGAAACCGCTCTCCTCATGGGCGAGACAGAGACCGGCGTCACCGTCCAGAAGATGGCAAGCGAGCTCGATGCGGGCGACATCATCGCGCAGGAATCGACCCCCATCGCGCCGACCGAGACCGCGCGCGAGCTGCGGCCGAGGCTCATCAGTATGGGCGCACAGCTCCTCGCAGCATCCCTCCCCGGCTATCTCGCAGGCAGCGTCACGCCTGTGCCGCAAGACGCTGCCCTCGCCACACGCGCGCGCAAGCTCAAGAAAGAGGACGGACTCCTCGACCTCTCCGCGCCGGCAGAAGAAAATTGGCATAAGTATCGCGCCTATGCCGACAGTATCGGCACGTATTTTTTTGAAAACGGAAAGCGTATGAAAATCACCAGCGCGGAATTCTCCAAAGGAGAATTCCGCGTCCTGCGCGTCATCCCCGAAGGCAAGCACGAGGTATCCTACATCGCCTAAGTAGCGAAGTCTGACTTCGCTAGTACTAGCGAAGTCAGACTTCGCTACTGACCGAGCATCGGAGTCCGCAACGCCGCAGAGGGGAGTTTTAGAAAGGTTCTACTGCCCGAAGCGGAGCATCCGCTTCAGCGCCGCTCCGCCGCGCTTCATGAGACCCTTCTGCTTCCCGTGCGCGTGCTGGAACTCCCGAATGAGATCATCCCGCACGCGATCGACGGCGCCCTCGAGCGTGCTGCTATTCGCTTCGGCACGGAAGAGCTTGCCGCCTACGGACAAGTTCCCCTCGGCGCGATACTTCGCACCGGCGCGCTCCACGGCGATCGACTCCTCTATCTCGCACGAGAGCAATGCGGGGCTGCTCGGGTTCTCGACGAGCTTATCGAGCGCGGAAAACTTTTCCTCGATGAGCGTGCGCATCGCGTCATTCAGATCGTGGTGCGCCGCTTTGATAGTGATGTTCATCCCGTTAGAAATTAGCTTGATAAAGCGCCACTGGCTTCCAGTCTACCTCCTCCTGCTAGTTTTGTTATTTCTAACGGGATTCATGGCGGAAGATATTAGCTACCAATACTTATCATCTTACCGCGAGAATGGTGTCCCGTCAGGATGCGCACCTTGCCTATCGGCTGCCCGAAACGGAGCGCGACCAGCTCGCGGACGCGGTCATTCGCGCGATTCCCCGAGGCTGGCTCTCGCACGGAGATAGCGAGCATATCCCCTTTCTCCTCGACCTGCTCGCGTTTCGCGCCCGGCGTGACGAAGACTTTCAGATACATCCCTTCATGGTACTGCACCGTCGAGATCTTCTCCACAACCCTGTGCGTTCCGCACCCGAATAGTTTTTATAGGCATACAATCAAAGCATGTTCAAAGACCGCACGGATGCGGGGAGACAGCTCGCGAAGAAGCTCGAAGCGTATGCGGGTGAGCATACGGTCGTGATCGCGCTCCCGCGCGGCGGCGTCGTCACCGGGTACGAAGTGGCGCGGGTGCTTGGCGCGCCGCTCGACATCCTTGCCGTACGGAAAATCGGCCACCCCTTCGAGCCGGAGTACGCCATCGGCGCGATCGCGCCCGACGGCACGTCCGTATTCAACGAAGAAGAGACTGCGCCGCTCGATGCGAAGCCGCTCCAGGCGGCGATAGCGGCTGAACGCGCCGAAGCGAAACGCCGAAGCATCCTCTACCGCGACGGGAAAGCGCCGCTCGACATCGCGGGAAAAGTCGCGGTCATCGTAGACGACGGCATCGCGACGGGTCTCTCCATGCGGCTCGCGGTGCGCGTCGCGAAAGCACAGAAGCCGGCACGCCTCATCGTCGCGGCACCGGTCGCTTCACGGGGCGCGCTCGAAAGCATCAGGGGCGAGGGCGTAGACGACCTCATCACGCTTGAACCCCCCGAGTCATTCGAGGGCGCCATCGGTGCCCACTACGAGCGCTTCGATCAGGTCGAAGATGACGAGGTGATGAGGCTCATGCGGGCGGCACCGATGCAGGCCGGCATACCCGCAGACGGCGTCACGCTCGCGGGCATCCTTACCGTACCCGAGAAAACGATAGGTCTCGTCGTCTTCGTGCACGGCAGCGGCAGCAGCCGATTCTCGCCCAGGAACGCGCTGGTCGCTCTCGAGCTGCAAGATGCCGGCATCGCGACACTGCTCATCGACTTGCTGACCGAGGAAGAGGATGAGGACTATCAGGCCCGTTTCGACATCGAGCTTCTGAGCAGGCGTCTCGGCGCGGTCCTCGAGTGGGTCAAGCGGCAGCCGGCGAGGGAGAGACTCGCGATTGGGCTCTTCGGCGCTTCGACCGGTGCCGCCGCCGCACTCACCTTCGCGGCACGCTCCCCTTCAGGCGTGCGAGCCGTCGTCTCGCGCGGCGGCAGGCCCGACCTCGCGATGAGCGAGCTCGGGAGCGTCACGGCACCCACGCTCCTCATCGTCGGCGGCGATGACAGGGAGGTCGTCGCGCTCAACGAGCAAGCATTCGCCGCGCTCTCCTGCGAAAAGAAGCTCGAAATCATCCCCGGCGCCACGCACCTCTTCGAAGAGGCGGGCGCGCTGGAGAAGGTCGCCCTGCTCGCCCGCGAGTGGTTCTCGAGACACTTCCGGCATCATCACGCCGAGCCGTGGGCGCCTTCCCTGCCGTACTCCGGGACCGCTGCATCTCGCGCAGCGTCAGAGACGCTCGACGATTCCGGCGCTAGCGTCTTTCGACGATCGTGACGCCGATGAAGAGCCACAGGCCGCCGAGCAGGTAACCGCCGATGACATCGCTCGGGAAATGGACGCCGAGGTAGAGCCGGCTGAAACCGATCGCGAGAACAAGCACCGTCGTCGTCGCTATCACGGCTTTCGCATAGCGCGGGTACAGCTTACAGAGCAGGAATGCGGTGAAGCCGTAGAACGCCATCGATCCGGTCGCGTGCCCGCTCGGGAACGAGAAACCGGTCTCGCGGATGGCAGGAATGAGGCCGCTCGGGCGGGCGCGCTTGACGATGTCTTTCAATGCGAGCCCCGTCGCCGCGGCCCCGGCGAGCGTGGTGACGAACCCGATGACGAACGATCGTCCTCGCGGCCAGTACAGCAGCGCGAGACCCATGACTCCCGCGAGAGCGATGATCGTGGTCGGCTCGCCGAAGAATGTCACTACTGCGAATACGCGCACCATGAGCGGCGTACGGATGGCGAGCATCAGATGCTCGAACCAGGCATCAGCCGAGACGATAGTTTGCAGGATCATAGATGCGGGATGAATACGAAGAGGCCGACGGCGAGCGCGCCCATAGAAGCGATGAGGACAGCGGCAGCGGCGAGGTCCTTGATCCGCGCGATGCGCGGATCGTGGTCAGTCTCGAGCTTGTCGCACAGTTCTTCGAGCGCGGTGTTGAATGCTTCAGCCGCGAGGACGATGCTGATAGCGATCGCGACGAGAGCGAACTCCGCCGCGGAGAGGCCAACGAACACGCCGAGCACGATCGCGAGCACCGCACATGCGACTTCAATCTTGAAATTGCTCTCCTCCCGCCACGCGAGCAGGAGCCCGGTAAAGGCATAGGACAGGCCGCGGAGAAATCGTCTCAGCATATGCGAAGCAGTATATACCCTAGCGCGGTTTCGCGGACAGGCGCTTGCTCCTCTTGAGCTCCTCCGCGATATCGCTCGCGAGGAAATAGTATCCTTTCTTCTTTTTCGTGAGCACATCCGCGATCGCAGTGCCGGTCGCCACTGCCTCTTTCGCCGCCTCCCACAGAGACGCCCCTCGCGCGAGCGAGCCGGCACAGAGCCCTGCGAGCACGTCGCCGGTACCGGCCTTGCCGAGACCGGCATTCGCGCGCGACTGGCGAAACGTCCTCTCCCGCGAACGTATCTCCGTCGGCATGCCTTTCTTGATGATTACGATATGCCGCGCAAGGAGCTCGGGCACGTCGTTCGCGCGAGTGAGCAGCTCCCACTCGCCTTCGTTCGGCGTCAGGATCGCATTGTCGACGGCCCCGTTGCGGAGCGCCTTGAGCGCATCGGCATCGACGACTTTCAGCCCGGGCCAGCGCATGAGCTTCCGCATGAGCGCCGCGGTCGCGCTCCGCACGCCGGCGCCAGAGCCGAGCACGAGCACGTCAGCGGTCGCAAGCTGTCGCCTGATGGCCGCTTCGTGCGCGAGCGTGAGGTGCGGCCCGCGCAATTTGCGCGTCACCAGGTCCGGCGACAGCGCGTTGATCGCCCACGCGACCTTCTCGGGAGCCATGACGATAACCGAGTCCGCGCCGGAACGGAGCGCCGTGACGCCGGCCAGGTACGCCGCACCGACATATTCGGGCGAACCGCCGACCACGAGGACGCGCTTCATACCATGAAGTGTAGCAAGGAAAACGGGCGCGCTGCTCGCGGCAGCGGGACAAACGAAAACGCCCCGCGTGAGCGGGGCGTTTTCGTGAAGATCGTTAGATCTTGCTGACGTTGACTGCGTTCGGGCCTTTCGGGCTTTCCCCGACCTCGAACGAAACCTTGTCTCCCTCCTGGAGCTCGTCGAACGAAATGTTCTGGAGCTCGTTGGCGTGGAAGAAAAGATCCTTGTCCTGGCCGTCGCGCTTGATGAAGCCGAAGCCTTTGTCAGTCTTCTT
>Ga0307375_10002091_pt1 | contig 20903 bp, 20 predicted proteins | sample TR1MG_FD_202531 | JGI IMG/M metagenome (GOLD analysis project Ga0307375, IMG submission 202531) | Soil microbial communities from Risofladan, Vaasa, Finland - TR-1 | ecosystem: Environmental > Terrestrial > Soil > Coastal area > Acid sulfate soil | place: Finland: Risofladan, Vaasa | collected...
GGAATCATCTGGTCGAATGTGATGCTCGCCGTGGAGCCGAGCGTCACCGAGCAGGGTGTGTTCATGATCGGCACCAACGCCGGGCCGCACGAGCTTGCGGGGAGTCAGTGCAACCCGATGTTTTTCACCACCTCGTGGCAGAACGACGAGACCCCCGAGGCGATGGGCAAGCACCTGCAGGACGAAGGCGTCAACGACGTGTACCTGATGGCGCCGAACTACGCCGCCGGCAAGGACATGCTTGCGGGCTTCAAGCGCTACTACAAGGGCCGCATCGTCGATGAGGTCTATACCAAGATGGGGCAGCAGGACTACCAGGCCGAGATCAGCCAGTTGCGCGCGAAGAAACCGAAGGCGGTGTTCGTGTTCTATCCCGGCGGTATGGGCATCCAGTTCGTCAAGCAGTACGTGCAGGCGGGCCTGCGCGACAAGATACCCCTGTACTCGGCGTTCACGGTGGACGAAACGACCATCCCGGTGCTGAAGGACGACGCGGTAGGGCAGTGGGAAACACGCTACTGGAGCCCGGACCTGAAAAATGCCGCGAACGAGAAATTCGTATCCGATTTCCGCAAGAAGTTTGGCTACATGCCGTCGTACTATGCGGCGCAAAGCTACGACGGGATCATGCTGATCGACTCGGCGGTGCGCGCGGTGAAGGGCGATCTCGCGAACAAGAAAGGCATGATCGCGGCCATGGAAAAGGCCGATTACGCCTCGACGCGCGGCCATTACACCTATAACGTCAACCACTTCCCGATCGAGAACTTCTACCTGCTGCGCGCGGTGAAGGACAATAAGGGCGAAGTGGTGATGCGTATCCAAAAGACCGTGTTCAAAGACCACAAGGACGCGTACTACAAAGAGTGCAAGATGAAGTGAGGATGTCCCGGCTTTGTCCGCCACTGGGGCGCGGCGCGGCCGCGTCCTCTTTTCTTGCCGAGCGCCACGTGCGGTGAACCTGCAGCTTGTCCTCGAACAGATCCTAAACGGCCTGCAGCTCGGCGTGATGCTGTTCCTCATGGCCGCCGGGCTGACGCTCGTGTTCGGCATCATGAATCTGGTCAACCTCGCCCACGGCTCACTCTACATGGTGGGCGCCTATCTCGCGACCACCTTTTATCGCTGGACCGGATCGTTCGTGCTTGGCAGCCTGCTCGCGCTGCCGGCGACGCTGATCGTCGGCGTAATCGTCGAGGTCGTAGCGTTGCGAACGCTGTACGAGCGCGACCACCTCGACCAGGTGCTCGCGACCTTCGGCCTGATCCTGTTCTTCAACGAGCTCATCGCAATCATCTGGGGCCGGGTCGGCCTGTTTACCAATCTGCCGCAGTGGCTTTCGGGCTCGCTCGATTTCGGCGGCGGCTTCAGCTATCCGCTGTACCGGCTGCTCATCGTCATGCTCGGCGTCGCGGTGGCGCTGCTGCTCTGGTACGTGGTCGCGCGCACCAGGATCGGCATGCTGGTGCGCGCCGGTGCATCCAACCGAATGATGGTCGCCGCGCTCGGTGTCAATATACGGCTGCTGTACACGCTGCTATTCGGGTTCGGTGCGGCGCTCGCTGGGCTCGCGGGGGCGATGGCCGCGCCGATCTACGCGGTGCAGCCGGGAATGGGCGAGCAGATCCTGATCCAGGTGTTCGTGGTGATCGTGATCGGCGGCATCGGATCGATCCGCGGCGCATTCGCCGGCGGGATCATCGTCGGCGCGGTGGACACGCTCGGGCGTGCCTTCCTCAAGCCCGCGCTCGCCACGCTGATCTCGCCCACCGCCGCCCAGGCCGCCGGTCCCGCACTCGCCTCGATACTCATCTACCTCCTCATGGCACTCATCCTCGCGCTGCGCCCGGAAGGGCTGTTCCCGGCGCGCGGCCACTGATATGCGTTCGCGCGCGCGCAATCTCGTGCTGCTCGCGATGCTGGCCCTGCTGGTCCTCGTGCCGCCCGCCGCGGCGCTGCTGCATCAGCTGTTTTACGTTGACCTGCTGCGCCGCGTGATGATCTTTGGCATCGCCGCGGTCAGTCTCGACCTGATCCTGGGCTACGGCGGCATGGTGTCGTTCGGCCACGCCGCCTACCTCGGCGTTGGCGCCTACGCCGTCACCGTGCTCGCCTATTACGGGATCCACGACGGCCTGCTGCAGTGGACGGTCGCGATCGGCGGCTCGATGCTGCTCGCGCTCGCGATCGGGGCGGTATCGATCCGCACCAGCGGCATCTATTTCATCATGATCACGCTCGCGTTCACGCAGATGCTGTACTACCTGGGCATATCGCTGGACGTGTTCGGCGGCGACAACGGCATGCGGCTGCCGGAACGCAGCCAGTTCTTCGGCCTGATCAATCTCAACAACGGCACCGAGTTCTACTACCTGGTGCTCTCGATCCTCGCGGCGGTCGTGCTGCTCGTGCAACGCCTGGTCGAGTCGCGCTTCGGCATGGCGATCCGGGCCGCGAAGTCGAACGAGGCGCGCAGCCGCGCCATCGGCTTCTCCCCCTATCCCTACAAGCTCGCCGCGTTCGTCATCTCGGGCGGGATCTGCGGGCTCGCAGGCGCGCTGCTGGTCAACCACACCGCCTATCTTACGCCCGACTTCATGCAGTGGACGCGCTCGGGTGAAATCCTATTCATGGTGATCCTCGGCGGGGTTGGCACTACCGCGGGACCGGTACTGGGCGCATTCACACTCCTCGTCCTCGAGGATGTGCTCTCGGGGTGGACCGAGCACTGGCAGATCATCCTCGGCCCGCTCCTCGTGCTCGCAGTTCTGTTCGCCAAGCGCGGCCTGGCCGGCCTGCTGCCCGGAGGGCGCGGTGGCTGAGGCGCTTCTGCTGGCACGCGGGCTGTGCAAGTCCTTTGGCGCACTGCGCGCCAGCGACAACATCGACTTCGATCTGCTGGAGGGCGAGACGCATGCGGTGATCGGGCCGAACGGCGCCGGCAAGACCACTTTCATCTGGCAACTTTCTGGCGACCTGCATCCGGACGCAGGCACAATCCGATTCGCCGGCGAGGACGTGACATCGCTGCGGGCGCCTGCGCGAGCGCGCAGGGGATTCGCGCGCTCCTTCCAGATCACCAGCATCTACCGCGAATTCACCGCACTCGACAACGTCGCGCTCGCCGTGCAGGCGCGCGCCGGGCACAGCTTTCGATTCTGGCGCAAGGCGCGGGAGGAGGCCGTGCTGCGCGATCCCGCCCTGCGCGTACTGGAGGAAGTCGGACTGGGTGCGCGCGCCGGCGTGCTGGCCGCCAACCTCGCGCATGGCGAGCAACGCCAGCTCGAAGTGGCAATGGCGCTCGCCACGGGCCCGCGGCTGCTGCTGCTTGACGAACCGGTCGCCGGCATGGGCAGCGACGAGTCGCAGCGCATGGTGGAATTCCTTTCAAGATTGAAGGGGCGCCAGTCGATTATCCTCGTTGAGCACGATATGGACGCCGTGTTCTCGCTCGCCGACCGCATCTCGGTGCTGGTCTACGGACGTATCATCGCCACCGGCACCCCGCAGGAAATCCGCGCCAACGCCGACGTGCGGCGGGCCTATCTGGGCGAGGACGTCCAATGAGCTTGGGCACATGCTGAGCGTCGATAGCCTCGAAACGGCCTACGGCGTTTCACAGGTTCTGTTCGGCATATCCTTCGCCATCGAAGCGGGACAGGTGGTTACGCTGCTGGGTCGCAATGGCATGGGCAAGACCACGACCGTGCTCTCGGTCATGGGCGTGGTGCGCTCGCGCACCGGAACCATCGTGTTTGAGGGCAAACCGTTGCACGGCCTACCCTCGTTCCGGGTGGCGCAGGCCGGCCTCGGTCTGGTACCCGAAGGTCGCCAGATCTTCCCCAATCTCACCGTGCACGAGAATCTCATCGCCACTGCTGCGAACCGCCGCGGCGCGGCGAAGCCGTGGACGCTGAACCGAGTGTTCGATCTATTTCCCACCCTCGCGGCGCGGCGGCGCAACTACGGCAACCAACTCTCCGGCGGCGAGCAGCAGATGCTCGCGATCGGCCGTGCGCTTATGACCAATCCGAAGCTGCTGATCCTGGATGAGGCGACGGAAGGGCTTGCGCCGCTGATCCGCGCTGATATCTTTCGTTCGCTGGAGCGCCTAAAGGGCGAAGGGCTGTCGATCCTGGTGATCGACAAGGACATCAAGGCGCTCGCGCGCATCGCGGACCGGCACTACGTGCTGGAGAGAGGTCGCGTGGTCTGGAGCGGCAGTACCGCGGATCTGATGGCGAGCCCGGACGTTCAGCACCGCTACCTCGGCGTCTGAATTCGGAGAAAATCGAAGTACTCGCGCTGTCCCCAAGCGGAGAATCGGGTATGAATCGGTCCGATGCGCGGCGCGTCGGGTCCTGCGCGGTCAGCCGTTGACACCCTAGGTCAGGGCCTCTATAGTTTGAGGTGCAAACTACAGGTTCGTCCCCCCCTCGGTGGCAGACACGCGAAGAGAACGCAGATGCTCGATCGCAGCTTTATCCGGCAGATTGAAGACCTTCAGCGCGAGGGGCTTGCTTTTTGCGTCGCCACCATCGTCGATGCTCGCGGCAGTATTCCGCAGGTCACCGGTGCGCGGGCGATATTCACCGGCAAGGGTTTGGTGCATGGGACCGTGGGCGGCGGTACCCTGGAGCTGATGTGCCAGAAAAAAGCGCTTGAGCTTCTCGAAGGCGACAAAACGGTGAGCACCGACTTTCAGCGCTACAATTTGCAGAAGGACCTTGGCATGACCTGCGGCGGGGAACTGGCGCTGTTTTTCGAAGTGCATCGGCAGGAACTCACCTGGAACATTGTGATCTTCGGGGCCGGCCACGTCGCGCAATCGCTTTGCCGGTTCCTGGTCGAGCTCGACTGCCACGTGATCTGTGTAGACACGCGCGCCGAATGGCTGGAGCGGCTGCCGCGCAACGACAAGCTGGAAGCCTGTCGCGTCGGCAATTATTGCGACGGCGTCGGCCGGATCGTCCCCGGGGCGGATGTCATCCTGATGACCATGGGCCACGGCTCCGATATGCCCATCCTCAAGGCGATCGAAAAACGAAAAATGGTGATCTCTCACTTGGGCGTCATCGGCAGCGATGCCAAGTCTGGAATCGTCAGGAAGCAGCTGCTCCAGGACGGTTTGCCTCGCGAGTTCATCGACCGGATCGTTTGCCCGCTCGGCGACAAGGTCGGCAACAACACGCCGGCTGAAATCTCGATCGGCATCGTCAGCCAGCTCTTACGGCTGCGAAATGTCCGGTAATCGCGCCCCCCGCCGCGGCGCAGCCGGGAAGAGCATGAAGAGCGCCACGAGATCGAAGGTAGGACGGGAACCGGCCGATGTAGATTTCGGCAGACTCCCCAGCTATATAGGCTATCAGTTGCGGCAGGCGCAATCGGCAGTGTTCCGCGATATTTCGCGCACGCTCAAGGAAACGGGTGTCACACCGGGTGAATTCAGCTTGCTGACCATGCTCGGGGCGAATCCGGGCATCAACTCTATCACCCTTACGCGCATCTACCAGCTCGATAAGGCGACGCTCTCCCTGTCGATCAAGGGACTGGCGAAGCGCGGACTCATCTCGAGTACGCGCCACGCGAATGATCGTCGCTACTATGCGCTGGAGCTGACAAGTGAAGGGCGCGTGCTGCTGCGGGGAGTGACCCGGCGCATTGAGCGCCAGGAGCGAACTATGGATGTCGTGCTTAACCCGGGCGAACGTGATCGATTGCTCGACCTACTGCAGCGGATTTCGCGCGCCTTCGATCGCTGAGCCGTCGTAAGTGATTGGCGAAACTTGCGCAAAGTCCGTGTCGGGACGTCAGCGCCTGTCTGTATATATTGAGAAAATCCATTCAGTACCCAGCGCCAGAATGGCCTCGGCCGACTGTCCGCGGTCGGGTTGCCTCGCGTGGATATTCCCGCGGGCCGCCGTCATCTGAACGTCTCCTCCAGTACTGTTTCTTGGGCGCATAAGCGCCGGGCAGCAGGCTGAATGCGGCGCCGCCTACCCGGGCTATGCTGAATGAACAGTCATTCAACACGGTAGCGCGTCAAATTGAACAAAGCCAAATTAGCCGCCATTACTCGTAACAAATGCTCTTTAAGCTGTTGACAACCCCTCCCCCGCGGGCATATAGTTTTAGTCACAAACTGTACAAACGCACCCATATGACATCGGGTTGCGCAGTCGCTGAGGGGGCCGCATCAGGCGTCTTCCTTAGCACGTGCAGAACTCGCGGCAACCGCTCCCGACGGATTTCTCGGCTGATCGGAGTTTCGCGCATGATCTTGTTTGATTTCGACTACGAGCGGGCGGACACGCTGGAAGGTGCCGTGGCGCTTCTCGCCCGTCTCCCTGGCGATGCGCGCGCGCTGGCGGGGGGCACCGATCTGCTTCCCAGCATGCGCATGGAGAATATCAAGACAGCCCTACTCGTGAGCCTCGGTTCGATCGCGCCGAGCGAGCCGGTGATGCTTGCGGACGGATCTATCCGCATCGACGCTCTCTCGCGGCTCGCCAGCCTGGTGAACTCGATCATGCTGAGGAGCAAAGTCCCCATGCTCGTACAGAGCGCCCACGTCGTGGGCGGCAACCAGATCCGGCAGATGGGCACGCTTGGCGGCAACCTGTGCCAGGAAACACGTTGTATGCAATTGGACCAGAAGCACGACTACCAGTTCGTCGCGCCGTGCTTCAAGCGCGGCGGCGACTGCTGTTATCCCTTTCCGCGCAATAAAAAAAATGTCTGCTGGTCGGTTTATATGTCCGACATCGCGCCTGCCTTGATCGCACTGAATGCGCAGGTCGAGATTCTCGGCGCAGGGGGAACTCGGCGCATTCGCGTTGAGGATCTGTTTACCGGCGACGGGCTCAAACCGCTCAAGCTAGATCATGCAGACCTGCTGCGCGCGGTGTTTATTCCGCCGGCGCCGCAAGGCTTTGCTTGGGGTTTCCACAAGTCGACGGTGCGCGGGGGGCTGGAATTTGGCATGGTAGTGATCGCGGTGGCACTGCAACTCGCGCAAGACCGAATGACTTGTGTTGATGCACGCATTGTCATTGGTGCGGTGCGCGAGGGGCCGATGCGGGCGTCGGCGGCGGAGCGTTCACTCAAGGGAGCGGTGCTCGACGAGAAGCGGCTGGCGCAGGTGGCCGCCGAGGCGAGTAAGGAAGTCAACCCGTTGCCGCATCACGGTTTCACCAAGCGCCACCTGATGGACAACATCAGGGTGTATCTGCGGCGAACCTTGGCGCAGGCTGTCGAGCGCACCCGCAGCCAGGAACGTACGGCCTGAAAGGAATCCAAGCAATGGGGATTGCCATGTTAGACGCCACAAAGGGCGGCATTGCCGCTAAGACAAAATCTCGGACACGGCTGATCTCGCTTTGTGTCAACGGTGAGTGGCACGAGGTGGCCGTCAAGCCGCGGAATATGCTGGTCGAGGTGATCCGCGACACGATCGGACTGACAGGCACCAAGGCGAGTTGCGAGTCAGGCACGTGCGGCGCCTGCACCGTGCTGGTCGAAGGCCGGCCGGTGCTCGGCTGCATTACCCTGGCGGTGGAATGCGACGGCAAACAGGTGCAGACGGTGGAAGGCCTGGCCGACGGAGAGAAGTTGAGCGACATCCAGGAGGCGTTTCTGGACCAGGGCGCGATCCAATGCGGCTTCTGCACGCCGGGCATGCTGATGTCGGCTACCGCGCTGTTGCGGCGCAATCCCAAGCCTACGCGCGAGGACATCAACAAGGCGCTTGAGGGCAATCTGTGCCGCTGCACCGGATACAACGCCATCGTGGACGCGGTTTTGCAGGCTTCCGGGCAGGGCGGCGTCAAGCCGGTGATGAAATAAGAGGCCGCCGCGGCCGGCTCTCGGGTTCGAGGACGGGTGGTGATGGGTCGAGGGGTGTTCGAATGAGCGAACTGAATTTTGTCGGCAAGAGCTTCAAGCGCAAGGACGGTCCGGACAAGGTCACCGGCAAGGCTGTCTATACGCAAGACGTCAAGCTGCCCAACACCCTGATCGGCCGCATCCTGCGCAGCCCTCATGCGCATGCGCGCATCGTGCGCATCGACACCTCCCGCGCCAGGGCGCTTCCCGGCGTCAAGGCGGTGATCACCGTGGACGACACCAAGGGCATCAAGCACGGCTTCGTCGAAACGCCGCGCTATCCGCCCGACCAGGAAGTGCTGGCGCGCGGCAAGGTGGTGCATGTGGGCGAGGAAATCGCTGCGGTAGCCGCGGTGGACCAGATCACCGCACAGCAGGCGCTCGGGCTGATCGATATCGAGTGGGAGATCCTGCCGGCGGTGTTCGACCCCGAGGCGGCGATGAAGGCGGACGCGCCGCAGATACATCCCAGCCATCCGAAGGCTCCCGGCAAGCATTCCAACATCGGCGGCAGCACCGAAACCGAATGGGGCGACGTCGAGCGTGGTTTTGCCGAATCGGACTATGTGCGCGAGGACCGCTTCGAGTGCCAGTTGCGCACGCACGGCTATCTGGAGCCGCACGCGACCCTCGCACATTGGGAGAGCGACAAGCTGAACGTGTGGACCTCGTCGATGGGTGTGTTCGTCAAGCGCGCCAAATTGGCAAAGGTGCTCGACCTGCCCTACTCGTCGGTGCGCATCCACAAGGCGTACGTTGGCGGCACCTTCGGCGGTAAGATCGACCTGTATTCGCACGAATATTGCGCGTCGCGGCTGTCCATGATCACCGGCCGGCCGGTGCAGATCACCGCGAGCCGCGAGGAGATTTTCTCCGCCTTCCGCCACGCCCAGCCGCTAATCCTGGAAATCAAGACCGGCGTGAAGAAGGACGGCACCATCGTCGCCCAGCGCATCCGCGCGATCAACAACGCCGGCGCATACCGGGGCAGCGGCGTGGTGGTGATCTTTCTCGCCTGGGGTTTCACCATGATCCCCTACCGCATCCCGAACCTGAAGTACGAGGGATTCTCCGTCTATACCAACCACACCGTGCGCGCGCCGCAGCGCGGCCACGGCGCGCCGAAGGTCCGTTTTGCGATCGAGTCGCAGATGGACATGATCGCCGAGGCGCTGGGCATCGACCCGATTGCGATCCGGATGCGCAACGCGCGCGAACCGGGCGAACAGTTGCCCAACGGCGACAACACGCACCGCGGCGGGCTCGCGGCCTGCGTCGCGCTGGCGGCGGAGAAGTCCGGGTTCCTCGCCAAGGTCGGCCGCAACCGCGGCGCGGCCCCCAAGGGCTCGATCCGCCGGGGCATCGGCATCGGCGCTTCCGCCTACATGGGCGGCACGCTGATCTATCCCAACGGCTCCGGCGTCATCGTGAAAATGAACGACGACGGCTCGGTGATCGTGCTTACCGGCGCGATCGACATCGGGCAGGGTTCGGAAACCGTCATTTCCCAGATCGTCGCCGAAGAACTGGGCATTGGCATGGACGACGTGAAGATCATTTCATCCGACACGGACGTCACGCCGCAGGACATCGGCGCCTGGATCAGCGGCATGACCTACGTGACCGGCAACGCCGCGCGCCAGGCCGCCGGAAACGCGCGCGAGAAACTGCTGCAGGTGGCCGCCGAAGAGATGAATGTTTCGGCGGAGCAGTTGCTGTGCCGGGACAAGGTGGTCTATCACCGGCTCAATCCCGAGGTGAAGATGACTTACCGCGAAGTCATTGCCCGCAGCATCGCCACCCGTCGCGGCGACACCATCATCGGCGAGGGCTTCTGGCGCACCATGCGCGACGAGCCAACGCACCCGAGCCTTGCAACCACCAAAGGCCGCTGGACGGAGAACTACGCCTTCAGCGCGCAAGTGGCCGAGGTCGAGGTGGATATCGAGACCGGGGAGGCGAAGTTGGTGAAGGCGCTCACCGTGCACGATTGCGGGTTTCCGATCAACCCGCAACTGGTGAAGGGGCAGATCGATGGCCAGATCTCGATGGCGCTCGGTCACGCTTTTATGGAAGAGGTGCTGACCAAGGACGGCTACACGCTGAACCCGAACTGGCTGGATTACCGTATGCCTACCATCCACAACATGGCCATCTCTGAGGATGCGGACGTTATAACCGAGCAGTATCGTGTAGGCCAGTCCTACCGCACGAAAGAAGTTGGCGAAGGGTTGATCTCCGGAATCCTCGCGGCGATGGGCAACGCGGTCTATGACGCCACGGGAGTAAGGCTGCACTCGACGCCGTTCTCGGCGGAGAAAATCCTCGCCGGCCTGAGGGCCCTCGAAAACGCGGCGAAGAACACGAGGCCGGTGGAGAAGGCCCGCGTATGACGACCGAAGAGGTTTTCTATTGGGACCAGCGGCAGGAATGCATGCCGCGCGCGGACATCGAGGAGCACCAGTTGCAGACGCTGCGCAGGCAGCTTGCGCATGTGCATGAGCGCAGCTCGTTCTATCGACGCAAGCTGGATGCCGCGGGCCTCAGGCCCGATGAGATCCGCACCATGGAGGACGTCCGGCGGATCCCGTTTACCGACAAGGAAGAGCTGCGCGTAAGCCAAGCGAACAATCCGCCATGGGGCGATTTCGGCTGTATCACGCAGAAGGAGGCGGTGCGGGTGTTCCAGACTTCGGGCACCACCGGCCGGCCGGTGAGGATCATGCTTAGCCGCAAGGACTGGTATGAGACCTTCTACGAGCAGTTCATGCATTTCCGCTGCGGCTTTGGGCTGACGGATACCGACGTTCTGTTCGTGCCCTTCAACTACGGTTTGTACATCGCTTGGTGGGGCTTCCAGACGACGATGGAAAAGGCTGGCCTGATGATCATCCCGGGCGGTGGCCTGTCCTCCAAGGACCGCCTGCGCGCCATGCTCGACTGGGGCGCGACCGCGATCTGCGGCACACCCTCCTATCTGCTCTATCTCGCGGAGACGGCGCGCAAGAACGGCTTCGACTTGCCCGGCTCGCCCATTCGCAAGATGGTGGCCGCCGGCGAGCCCGGCGCGAACATACTGTCCACCAAGAAGGCGATGGAGTCCCAATGGGGCGCCGAATGTTTCGACGACATCGGTTCTACGGAAATCAGCAATTTCGGCTACGAGTGCATCAAGCACGCGGGCACGCACATCGTGGAGAGTATGTTCCTGGCCGAAGTGCTGGACCCAGAGACGCTCGCACCCCTGCCCGACGGCGAGATCGGCGAACTGGTGCTCACCAACCTGCGCTGCGAGAGCGTGCCCCTCATCCGTTACCGTACGCGGGATCTGGTGCGCTTCAACCGCGCGTCCTGCGCCTGCGGGCGCACATATTTACGGCTCGATGGCGGAATACTGGGCCGCTCCGACGACATGTTTCATTTCGCCGGGGTCAACATTTTTCCGGGGCAGATCCAGCACGTGCTGCATGAAGTGAACGAGTTCTCGCAGGAATACCAGCTCGTGGCGCCGGCGCTGGGCAGCGGCAAACATTTGAGAATCCGCGTCGAGCCGGCGAGCGAGCTTCTGACCGAAGCCCAGCTTAAGAAGGCCCGCGACTTTCTGATAGAAGCCGTCAAGTACCGCATCACGGTGACACCCGAGGTGGAAGTGTGCGCGATCGGCAGCTTGCCCCGTGTCGAGGGCAAGGCGAAGCGCCTGATCCGCGAGGCGTAGACTCCTGGCAATGAATACGGGAACGGTAGTCCCGGTGTCGCCGTTCATCCTCGTGAAAGGCGCAGGCGAGATGGCGAGCGCCATCGCTTGGCGCCTGTACATGGCCAACATGCCGCATATCTGCATGTTGGATCTGGACGATCCGCTGTGCGTGCGCCGACAGGTGTCGTTCTGCACCGCACTGGAATCGGGAACAGTAGTCGTGGAAGGCGTGCGTGCCGTCGCGGCCCGCGATTGGAAGGAGATCGAGGCCGCCTGGAAAACGCAGACCATCGCTGTCGTCCGCATCACCGATTGGGGACGAATCGGCGGCCGTGCGCCTGACGTCGTAGTCGACGCGATCTTGGCAAAGCGCAATCTGGGAACGAGCAAGGACGAGGCTCCGCTGGTAATCGCGCTCGGCCCCGGCTTCACGGCAGGCGCGGACTGCCACTTGGTGATAGAAACCAATCGCGGGCACGATTTGGGCCGGATCATTGTCTCCGGTAGCGCCGAGCCGAACACGGGCATTCCGGGCGACATCGCCGGTCACACCGACGAGCGCGTGCTGCGTGCACCAGCCGCGGGAACATTTCAATCGAAATGCGCCATCGGCGACTTGGTCCGCAGGAACGACATCGTCGGACACGTCGCGGGCCAGCCGGTAATCGCTCGGCTGGACGGCATGCTGCGTGGCCTGATCCGGTCGCGGACGGCCGTCACCACTGGGCTGAAGCTGGGCGACATCGATCCACGCGCAAAACGGGGGCATTGCCACACCATTTCCGACAAAGCCCGGGCCATCGCCGGTGCGGTACTTGAAGGTGTGATGCGATATTGCAACCAGTCATCTCCGGGGCGATAGCGATGCTGATCCGGGCGCTCGGCCTCGAGCAAGCGCGCCTGATATCGTTGTGCGGGGCGGGCGGCAAGACGACGCTGATGTTCTCTCTCGCGCGGGAATTCGTCGCGGCAGGTGAGCGGGTTCTCGTCACCACCACGACTAAGATCGCGCGCGACGAGGCGCAGGGGTGGCAATCTTTCGCTGCCACCAGCGCGGAACTGGTACTGGAAAACGCGCGCCGACTGCTGCCCGAAAGCGGGCGGGAACGCGCGGGCGCGGTCATCTCCTATTCCGCGGTGAGCGGGGATGGTTGCAGGCTGGTTGGTTTCGCGCCGGAACTCGTCGACACGCTGATGCAGGCCAGGTGTTTCGACAGGATACTGGTCGAAGCGGACGGATCGGCGCGCAAGCCGCTGAAGGCTCCTGCTGCACACGAGCCGGTCATCCCTTCGGCGACACACGCGCTCATCATCGTCGCCGGGATAAACGGGCTGGGACTGCCGCTGTGCGAGGACAGCCTGTTTCGCGCGGACATCTGGTCCAGACTGAGCGGACTAGCTCTCGGCGCCCCGATCAGCGCCGAATCACTCGCGCGCAGTCTGATCCACCCCGACGGTCTCGCGCGCGGCCGTCCTGCCGATACGCGAACGAAATTGTTCCTCAATCAGGTCGACACACCCGAGCGCCGCGCCGAAGCGAAGCAGGTCGCCGGATTCCTCGCAACGGCACCCGCGAACCCAGTGGAGCGGGTGGTAATCGGTTGCTTGTTGCCGCAGCCCCACATCGCCGAGATCGTGTCGTTCCAAGGATCTGCTGCGACATAAGATGTCGTTTTCAGTTGACGGCCAAAGATCCGTTGAGACTAAATGGCCAAATCCGAATTGATCGCTAAGTTGACTGAGCATTATCCGCAACTGATTGCGAAGGATGTCGAGGTTGCAGTTACGACCATACTCGAAGGCATGTTCACGAGCCTGGTGAACGGCCGATTCATCGAAATCCGCGGGTTCCGCAGTTTCGATAACAATCAGCGCCCAGCTCGAACAGGTAGAAATCCGAAGCCCGGGGAGAGTGTGCCAGTGTCGGAGAAGTGTGTTCCGCACTTCAAGCCAGGCCGGGCAATGCGTGAGCGGGTGACCGCGCAGCAGCAGTCGTGCTACAGAGTCGGACAGATCATGAACTCGCAACATTGCCAATGGTTCCAACTGCCAATGGTTCCAACTTGACCCATCTGCGGAGATAGTTTATATTTAAACTTCTTTCCGGCACCCCTGACCACCTCAGCCGATATCCGAGTCCCCGATGAGCAAAGCACCGCGCGCGCGGGGAGGGGCCCGTCCGCTGGACAGACCGCAAACCAATGCACGACTCGAAAGCCGCACCTGGCTGCGGATGCTTGGGTGCGCAAACCTGGTGCTTGCGAACCTTCGCGCCAATCTGCGCGCCCAATTCGACGTCACGCTGCCCACCTTCGATATCCTGGCTCAGGCGCAGCGCGCGCCAAAAGGCCCGACTATGAGCGAGCTGTCGCGGCGGCTGCTGGTGAGCAAGGGCAATGTCACCGAGCTGGTCACGCGCCTTGAGCGCCGCGGCCTGCTCGAGCGTCGCGCCGATGGACGTGATGCCCGGGTGCAACATGTCCACCTCACCCCCGTAGGCGAAAGGCTCATCCGCAGAATGCTTGCCGCGCACGACCGCTGGCTAATCGCGATGACCGCGGAGTTCGGGCAGCAGCCCATGCTCGGCCTGCACCGGTCCCTCGGTGCCCTCAGAGACGTCCTCGCCAAGGGGAATGGCCGCAAGTCAACCAGCGCCTAGACGAAGGCGTCGTCCGCTCAACGCTAACGCAATCAATATTGGGAGACAGATAGTGAAATTATTCGAACCATTGAAAATCGGTGGCATGACCATTCCGAACCGAATCATGGTTCCGGCCATGGTGACCCATCTGTGCAAAGAAGACGGTGTCGTTACCCAGGACACGATCGATCGCTACGTGCGCTACGCCGCCGGCGGCGCAGGTCTGATCGTGGTCGAGGCGATGGCGATCCACCAGGTTAAGTCCGGCCCACTGCTGCGCATCAGCGACGACAAGTACATCCCCGGGCTGCGCGAACTCGCGCAAAGAGTCCATGCGGCATCGGACTCCAAGATTGTTCCTCAGATTATTCATTTTATGAAGGTCGCGCGCACCGGTTGGCGCCAGACCGCTGACATGCTGTCTCTCGCCGATATCGACCAGATCGTGGAGCAGTTTGGCGACGCGGTACGACGTGCCCGCGAAGCCGGCTTCGATGGCGCGGAATTGCATTCAGCGCATGCCTACACGCTCTCGTCTTTCCTCTCGCGAGCCAATCCTCGCACGGACGAATACGGCGGCGAGAGCCTAGAGGGACGACTGCGGCTGATCGGGCGCGTGATGGAAAGCGTGCGGCGCAAGGCCGGCGGGGATTTTCCGCTGGGCGTTCGCTTCAACGTCGAAGAGTTCATCAAGGACGGGTACACGGTACTGGATTCCAAGCGCATCGCGGTTCGGCTCGCCGAACTCGGCGCCGACTACATCTCGCTCTCGGCGGGCGGAAAGTTTGAGGACGCGGTGCACACGCCGGGGCAGGTCCTGTTCCCCTACAGCGGCTACTCGGGCGATCGCTGTATGCCCGGGAACTGGCTGCCGCGCGCCCTGCACGCTGGCATCGCCGCCGAGGTGAAGGCGCATCTGCTGTCAAACGGCTATCGCGTCCCGGTTGCGGTAGCGGGCAAGCTCGACGCCTCGGAGGATGCGGAGCGCGTGGTCGCCGAGGGCATGGCCGATATCGTCGGCATCGCGCGTGGCCTGCTCGCCGATCCGGACTGGCCGATTAAGGTGAGGAACAGCGACGCGGATCGAATCGTGCAGTGCGACTACTGCAACGTGTGCAAGGCCTTGGACGGCACGCACAGGACCGTCGTTTGCGCGCTGTGGCCACAGGGGTCCATCCAGGCGCCGAAGGACGACCCGGCCGTGCAGGCACCACAGTGGGCTCAGACCGAGACGAGTCTGACGGCCCTCCCCAAGGAATCTCGGGTCGAACTGAAGTGGCCCAAGGCCCCGGGCGCCGCGACCTACCAGGTGTACCGCGCCGACGAACAGGGCGACCCGCAGATGATCGATGCGGTGAAGGTCACCTTCTGGGTCGACAAAGGCGTACTGGGGGGAAACAGTTACCGGTACTTCGTGCGCCCGTGCGCGGCGACCGGCACACCGGGCGCGCGTTCCAACACGGCAACGGTGGCCGTTCCGTCGCCAGGCTATATGGTGGCGGCATAAAGACTTCTTTCCGGCCAGATATGCAGCACGCGATTGCGGTGATGAATTCGTCAAGGGCAGATATCTAGATGCTTCCCGGCTGCGTTCCATGGCCGGACGCGTTCGCGAGCCGCTATCGCGAGCGGGGTTACTGGCGGGGCATTTCGCTGTTCGAGATGCTGCGGCAATCGGCGGCGCGTACGCCAGGGAAAACTGCGCTGATCGATGGCGAACGGCGCCTGTCCTATGCGCAACTGGTCAGCGAGTCTGAAGAAATCGCTGTCGGACTGCACGTGCTGGGATTGCGGCCCCTGGACCGGGTGATTTTTCAGTTCACCAACGGCCTGGAACTAATGGTCGCGTTCTTCGCGCTGCTGCGCTCAGGCGTAATTCCGGTGATGGCATTGCCGGCCCATCGGCGCAGCGAGATCGGCCATTGGGTCGAGCATGCCGGAGCGGTCGCGCATTTCATTCCCGCGGCCACGTCGAAATTCGACTACGTCGCCATGGCACGCAGCGTAGCGGCTGACCACGCAGGGATCCGGTATATCGTGACCGCAGGCCCTGCAAGCGGTGGTGTCATTGAGCTGGAGGCGCTACGCGCCCAAAGCAGAAAGTCGGGCAGACAATCGAGGACAGCGTCAATCCCATTGCCTGAACCAGCGGCAGATGAAGTGGCTTTGATGTTGCTGTCGGGCGGTACGACCGGAATGCCGAAACTGATTCCGCGAACCCACAACGATTACGTATACAACGCCACACAGACCGGGACCACTGCCGGATTCGGTCCTGACACTGTGTTTCTTGCCGTGCTGCCGATGGCGCACAACTACACGCTCGCCTGTCCGGGGGTGCTCGGCGTGCTGGCTCATGGTGGCACGGCAGTTATCGCGGCGGGCAGCGCGGCCGAAACGGTGTTTCCGGCCATAGAGCGGGAACGAGTAACCGTTGTGGGCGCAACCGTTCCTCTGGCTGCAAAGTGGCTGGACTCCGACCAGTTCGGGCTCCACGACCTGTCCTCCCTCAAAATGTTTATAAATGGCGGGGCCAAACTCGCGCCCGAGCTGAGGCGGCGCGTCGAGGAACGATTCCAGTGTGAATACCAAGAGAACTTCGGCACCGGCGAGGGGCTGATCAATATGACGCGCATCGGCGATCCGGAATCGGTGCGCTACCTGAGCTCCGGGCGCCCTGTCTCCGAAGGCGACGAGATCAAGGTGATCGACGAGAACGGAAACGAGGTGCCCGAGGGACAGGTCGGCGAACTTGCGGTCCGGGGCCCTTACACCATCCGCGGATATTACAAGGCCGAAGCGGCCAACCGCGATGCGTTCACCGACGACGGGTTCTACCGGATGGGCGACATCGTTCGGGTGGTAGAGGGCTACATCTACCTCGAGGGGCGAAGGAAGGACCTCATCAATCGGGGCGGCGAGAAAATCAGCTGCGAGGAAGTCGAGAACTACATTTTGGCCCACCCAAACGTCATGTCGGTTTGCGTGGTGGCGATGCCGGATGCGATTTTCGGCGAGAAGGCCTGCGCCTTCGCGATTCTGCGCGACGGCTGCGCGCTCACGCAGGAGGATCTGCTCGCGTTTCTCCAGGGGCGGGACATCGCGCGTTTCAAGTTGCCGGAACGGCTGGAGATCGTGGACGAGTTTCCGATCAGCCCGGCAGGAAAGATCCTCAGGCGGGAACTGCGCGCGCGCATCGCGCAGCAACTGCAAACCGAGAGCCGTTGACGAGAGAGGGACGCTAGCCTGTTGCGCCGCAACTGGGGAGGGCACCGCATCAGCGCGCATACCTATCGATCCTCGATCCTGGCTTGCCGTGTGAGTAGCGAATTAGTTGTGTGCGTCAAGTTGTGCAAATTGGTGATCGTGTAATCCATGAATTGACCATATACAGACGACGAGCGCTTTCGCTTCTCAGCCACTATTAAATTAGCGAAACTGACGTTTGAAATATCGACTGCCAGCTCAACACTGACAATTCTGGCGCTTCGCATTACTTCGCCATAGTCTGTCAAAAATAGTGCATTGAGATGCTGTTGCAGCAATTCACGACTTTTTGCGCTGACTTGAGCGGGGCTGTAGTCAAGGCGGAAGCTGGCATGGTTGGGTTGGACGGGATCGAGTTGGATGGAACAGATTTGCTGCGTCCCGTTCATCAGCTGATAACTGACTTTATACCGATGCCCCTGCACGTTTTGCGCTGTCTGAACCTGTCCCCGCTCGCGCCATTGCGCAATTACATCACCAGCGTGCTGGCGAAATCGAGCAGCATCACCAATGGGATTACCGGTGAGCGATATATTATTGATTAACAGGGGTGATATTTCTGGTTCGGGTGAGAGTATTTTTTTCATGGCGTTGAGAATGGCGAATATGCATATGTAAGGGATGAAAAAAGAGTATTTTTCTCGCTGGATTATTGGTTGCAAAAATGAAATATCGCAGCGCAGTTGTGGCTGGTTTACTGCGCAACTGAAATTAGCGACTTCCAGCGAAATGATCTATTTCGTCGATCTACGCGCAGACCATAAATCGCGTGAAATGCGCCAGCGTAGATTGTCAGAATGATGCTAGAGGGCATGCGTAAAGCCATCGAATTTCTGGCCATTTACGCTGAGACGCTAGTCGGAAGCGGTGGAGGATGAGGGAGGCAGAAAAATTAATATAAAAGAAATATAATATTGGCGTCTTTTTTGCATTTATTCGATTTGTGACTACATCGTTTTATTCGTGCTGAGCATCGTTCGAGTGTAGGCTGTTCGAGCTAAGCGCGGGGCAGCACTTCTAAGTCGTTGACCGCTTGCTTGAACAGAACGCAATTTAAGGTGCCGTATTTTCCAAGCGTGAAAGTTTTGCGCTCCATAATTCCAGTGCCCTACGGCGTTCCTCAATATAGTCGTGCTGATCGTAAACGGCTACCAATCCCCCTAGCGAGTGGTTTAGGCAACGTTCAGCAATCAATACATCAATCCCCAACGCCGCCAGATGACTGCGACTGGTGGAGCGCAGGTCATGGGGGGTAAAACGACGGCAACGATCTCCAAGGGGTTCGTGCAGTCTATTGAGGGCAGCGTTTAGACTAGTCGCTTCCATTGGGGCATCGCCTTCCCGTCCGTTCTGGCGAACTCGAATCGGCAGAACAAATCTGGAATCAAAGGCGAGCCGGCGCAATTCAATAAACCAATTGGCAACTTTTTCTGTTAGCGGGATGACGAACTGTTTTTTGTTTTTTGAATGCTCTGGCGGAATCGTCCACTCCCTGCGCTCAATATCTATATGCTTCCATTCTGCTTTGGTTAGTTCTCCAATTCGGGTGCAGGTAGCGAGGAGAATTTTCACAGCCAGCGCGTTAGGCTGAGTGATATGTGATAACGCCGGAAGCATCGCGGCAAGCTCGACGTCAGACAACATGATTCGTGTTCGCCGATCGGGTGGTGCGCCAATGATTGCCTTTGCTTTGACGTGGAGGCAAGGATTGGATTCAACAACGTGCCGAGCGACGCCGTGCGCGAAGACTTCGCGGACCACTATTAATACCAATCGCGCGACATGTAGCGACTTTTCGGCGCTGCGCTCGACAATTTCTACGATGTCGGATGCCGTCACCTCGCGCGCAGCGAGGTGACCTATGCGGCCGATGACGTAATCACGAAGTTGCTGCCGCCGTCCATCGACGGTAACTTTCGCGAGACGCTCACTCGCTTTGCCAAGATAGTCATCAGCCAGACGCTTGAACGTCCACGCTCGGACTGCATCCTGCTTTGCCTTTTGTTTTTCCCTGGCGACATCAATTCCTTGCTGGACATCCACACGCTTTTTTGTCGCTAGCCTTCGCGCCGCTTCCAATGTCAAATCGGGATACCGCCCAAGGGTCAGTTCTCGCTGTTTTCCATTGAGGCGGTAACGAAGCACCCAGCTTGCTGTGTGTCCAGCCGAAAGAGTGAATGTCAACCCATCGCCATCCGACTTTACTATTGGTGTCCCCGATTTAACCCAATTGCGAAGCTGTACGTCCCGCAAATTGCCCATCACATGCCCCTTCGCCTCGATATTGAGTAGCTGGTCGATTTTCTAGCTACTCAACGACCAATTAACTACTCTTTTAGCTACTCAAGAAATACTGGATGTTCGTGGATGAACGTAGACATTATAAAACAAAAACCCGCAATAAATGCGGGTCTTATGTCTAAAGTCCTTACGCTACCGGACGCTAATGGACGCGTCTATAGATTACACAGGGTAAGCTCGAATTCCACGTTCGAGGTGCTGCTGTGCGGACGCACATCGTCGCCGAATATCGCAAAGCGGATATTCAGCGCATATTTGTTGGCGCTGATTTCCGGAATGAATTCGGCATCCTGCGGCAGACGAATGCCCACCATCTGCACCACCCTGCCGCCGAGCATCTGCTGATAAACACCTTGTTGGGCGACGACCTTTGACGGCTTGCCGCTCTCGCGCAACAAGCGCAACACGATCGCCGAAGCATCGCGGACCGGATACAGCGGGTTGATCCAGCCGTGCAGGTCGAAGGCACGCGAGCCGGAATCGCGATGCAGCCAGTAGTGATACGAGGGCAGATCGAATTCGCACACGCCGCCGGGAATGCCGGTGCGCTGTTTGATCGACATCAGCCACTCGTTCTCGCGCAGATACTGGCCGATCTTGCCTGTCATATTGAACAGCGTCGAACTCGCTTGCTCGATTTCGGAGATTACCCGGTTGAGCGCCTCCTCGGAGATTTCCGGGTTGGTGCGGAACGACAGCAGTACCTGCTTTTGTCGCTCCAGTTCCTGCAGCAGGTCCGATTTCAGGTCGGCGCGGCTCGCGACCTCGAGTATCTCGAACAGCGTGAGCAACGCCGCGTGATGATCGAGCGCATCCTGGCGGGCAAGAAAGAAGCGCGCGCGATCGAATAGGTCCTCCAGGCGCAACAGCGTGCGGATGCGTTCGTTGAAGGGATACTCGTAAGTGATCACTATCGCTACAATCCACCAGGACGAAGCATTGTTTTGAGGATTCTGACCGATTCGTCAGCAATTTACAACTTCATTTCCCCGCTGCGGCGAGTTGCAGGTAGCGCCGGTGCAGCGCCTCGACTTCGCGGCGCAGTTGCGCCTGGTCCCGGCTGTTGTCGATCACATCGTCGGCGGCTGCGAGGCGCGCCGCGCGCGATACCTG
>Ga0307375_10002092_pt1 | contig 20889 bp, 27 predicted proteins | sample TR1MG_FD_202531 | JGI IMG/M metagenome (GOLD analysis project Ga0307375, IMG submission 202531) | Soil microbial communities from Risofladan, Vaasa, Finland - TR-1 | ecosystem: Environmental > Terrestrial > Soil > Coastal area > Acid sulfate soil | place: Finland: Risofladan, Vaasa | collected...
GATTGTTGGCGTATTGCTAGAAAAGATATACCAGCGTCTCGACTTGGAGATGTAAAGTCTTTTAAGAAGAGAGGAAAGCTCCCGGTCAGCGGATGGCATCTAACGAATTGCCCCTCCTCACCAGAAGAGATCAGACTTAAAGCCCAGTGTCGTCCGTGGCACTTTAAAGTAGAGCATCCAGATCAAGTACCAGAAGTAGACTACTTTAAGAAGCATTGGGGAGAAGCCTATAACTATCTTGGAAATACCCCATTAGGAGAGAACTGGATTGTTTCTCCTGATGAACTTCCAGAGTGGATGGCCTCTAATCTAAATAAATTTCCCGTAGCATGAGGGCGTTAATTACCGGTGGAGCAGGGTTTATTGGCTCCCATCTAGCAGAGACGCTATTAGAACAAGGCTGGTCTGTTGAAATAATTGACGACCTATCAACGGGCCGTAATTTTAACTTAAATAAACTTCAAAGTACCTTTTATTGTGGGTCTGTTCTTAATCGTTACTTGATAACCAAATTAATAGATAGAGCCGATGTGGTCTTTCACCTCGCCGCAGTAGTGGGGGTTCAATTAGTGTTAAAAGATCCCATTAATACTATTAAGACAAACATTGAAACCACTGAAATTGTGCTAGAATTATGTGCTAAAAAGAACATACCCGTTTTACTGGCTTCAACGTCTGAGGTTTATGGTAAATCAAACGCTCCACTATTTAGAGAAGATGGTGATTTAATCTTAGGGACCACTTCTAATTCTAGATGGTGCTATGCTAATACCAAGATTATTGACGAGTTTCTTGCGTTGGCTTATTTTCAACTAGGGCTCCCCACCGTAATAGTTCGATTATTCAATACCATAGGGCCACGACAAAGCGGACAATATGGAATGGTTGTTCCGCGCTTTGTTCAACAGGCAACCACCGATCAGCCAATTACGGTTTATGGTGATGGAACACAATTCAGATCTTTTACTTGGGTAAAGGATGTAACAAAGGCCCTGACGCAATTGATTCAAACTCCTGCGGCATATGGGGAGGTTTTTAATATAGGACATACAAAACAAATTTCTATTTTAGATCTTGCATATAAAATCAAAGATATGACAAATTCTAAATCAGAAATTATTTTTGTTTCTTATGAGAATGCGTTTAAAAATGCAGGATTTGAGGACATGCAAAGGAGATGCCCGGATCTAACTAAGATTAAAACTTTAATTGGGTATGAGCCTTCATTTGATTTAAATCAAATATTAACTGAAATTATAAAGGACACTAAATGAAATTAGATAAAAAGGGTCAGCCTATTGAGCCTATTATGAAACAAACTAGAGATTATGCTGAAAATCGCCCAGATAAAGTTAGAGACTCTAAATGGGCCGGTATAGAGAAGCCTTACATTAAATATCCTTCTAGGAAAAGAACCATGCACGGATCCGTAGAAGCGGCATATTTTTACACTCGTCCACAAGAATTGGGGGACGGTAACTATGCTAATTTAGGTGTTTTCCGTGGATTCTCTACGTCCTGTTTCGCCTGGGGGTTGGATAAAATTAAGGGGAAGGGGAAAGTATATGGAGTTGATCTTTTCAACTTTATCACTCCAGAAGAATTAAGAAAGAATTTTAAAGATTGTAGTATTGAACAATATCTTGAAATTTGTAAAGGATACACCCATGAATGGCCTGAACGATTAAAGGATGTTCGGTTTAAGTTTATCTTCATTGATGCCGATCACCATTACGAAACCTGTAAGCAAGACTTTGAATTGTGGAGCCCCCTACTAGAAGAGGGAGGACAAATCGCCTTCCACGACACAGACATTAGTTGCGTCGATAGGGTAATTAAAGAATTAGGTTCCGAATGGGAACAGGTAGATCATTATTTTAGTACAAAGAGCTTTAAAAGAATAAAATGATTTATTGTAGATTCATCTGTTCCGGTCAATCGGGGCACACGGTCTTGTCCCACATTTTAGACTCACACCCCAATTGTATTATCTCTGAAGAAGTAGGAATTGTTACAAAAGTAACAAGAAGAGACTGGAAACTTGCGGAAATTATAACTCGAATTGAAGAATCCTCAGATCAAGTTATGCGAGTATATGCAGCCTGCGGTACGTGGGAAAGACCTTATGGAAGTTATAGAAATAAGTTTGGTAGATTGACTGAATGGAACGGGCGCCATAAAGACTTAAAGGTTATTGGAGATAAGTGTGGGTGGGACTGTTTAGACCACCCAAAAAGCACAGAAACTCTCGAAAGAAGATTGGGGATACCAGTCAAGACTATTTGCTTATTAAGAAATCCTTTTGATCTAATAAGTTCTATGTATTTAGGGCATAAAAAATCAAGAAAGAGAAAAGATGAGCCTTCTTTAGTTAAACAGATTGAAGATATAAAAATTTTAACTGAAAGATTAGATTCTTTAATTAATTCAAATACTTTGGTTGTTAAATTAGAAGATCTAATCTTTAATCCTATAGATAATATTAAAAATATATTTAAATTTTTAACTTTAAATGAATATCTCCCAACACTACTCGCAGCTCAGGGTGTTCTATTTAAGTCCCCAAAATCTCAAAGAAACAGAGTTCCTTGGAAAAGGAAAGAAGTCAGCGAAGTATTTAATCTTATTAATAAATATGAATTTTATAAAGGGTATAAGTGAAAGTCTTAATAACAGGTTCGGCGGGTTTAATTGGCTACGAAGCCTCTTTGTTTTTTCTACAAAGGGGCTTTACTGTTGTTGGTATAGACAATAATCAAAGAGAAAAGTTTTTTGGAGTAAATGGCTCCGTTGCAAAAACTATTCGAAAATTATATGAGACACCTAATTATCTCCACTATAGTATAGATATTAGAGATATTTCTTTTCTTGAAAGTATGTTTAAAAAGTATAAATTTGATATCATTATACACACAGCCGCGCAGCCTTCCCATGATTGGGCTGCAACTGCCCCATTTACGGATTTTAGTATTAATGCTACTGGTACGTTAAATCTATTAGAGTTTACGAGACAGTATTGTCCCAATGCAGTATTTATCCATATGAGCACAAATAAGGTATATGGAGACTTATCTAATAATCTTGATTATATAGAACAGAATAAACGTTGGAGTCCAACGTTTATAACCCAAGGATTTGATGAATCATTTTCAATAGATCAAAGTAAGCATAGTCTCTTCGGAGTTTCAAAAGCAGCGGGCGATTTATTGGCCCAAGAATACGGTCGATATTTTGGTCTAAAAACGATTATTTTTAGGGGGGGTTGTTTGACTGGCCCCAAACATGCTGGTGTTGAACTGCATGGATTTTTATCTTATCTAGTTAACTGTGCATTAAATGAGAAAAAGTATATTATCTATGGATATAAAGGAAAACAAGTTAGAGATAATATTTCCTCAACAGATGTTATTTCTGCTTTTAATGAAGTATTTGAGGCGCCGCCCGATCCTGGGACTGTTTATAACATAGGTGGCGGTTTAGAATCTAATTGCTCGATATTAGAAGCGATAGATATTATTGAACAAATTTCAAATAAAAAGATACATTGGGAATATAAAGATGAGCCCCGGAGTGGGGACCATATTTGGTGGGTTAGTGATATTAGAAAGTTTAAGAAAGATTACCCAAATTGGAAAATAACCAAACGAATTCCAGATATATTAAAGGAACATATAAATTATGGATAAAATAATAGTCAGAGTTGACGATGTAATGTGCGAATCCTCTGCTTGGGATAGGCCCAGATCCATTCGACGCATTACAGCCTTCCAGCGGTGGATGAGCGATATCCCCGCTATCGAATATGTCCCAACAGTCTTAGTCACAGAGATTCAGGACTATTCAGAAGTTATTGAATTACTTCGCGCGGGAGCACAGAGTAAGATTGCATCCCCCCAGATACACGGATTAGAACATATTGATTATGGTGCCCTAGACGAAGCCACAGTACGCTCTCACTTAAAGAAATGTATTGAATGGTTCGAGCGTGAATTAGATTTCACACCGACTGTTTGGGCAACTCCGTGGGGTGGAACCAATGATATTATGCAGCGTGTCTCTGCTGAATTAGGTCTGAGATTGGAAACTACCCATCCAACTATAGATGTAAAAAAAGCGATGGGGTATTTAAAGAGCGGTCAAATGGAAGTTAAAGACTTCTTCGGTAAAACAATATTAGAACATTGGTGGAATAGAGGATCTACGCTTCTACGATTTGTAGATTGTGTAAGATATGGTTCATATACAGAAGCCGTAAAACAGGATAGACTTACTAGAAAAGACACTATTTTTTAGGCGTGACTATCCTACGTCTTAGTGAAAACATAAGGGAGGATATTTTGAATAGAGATTGGGATATAAGATTTCTTGAATTGGCACTACAAATAGCTTCGTGGTCAAAAGACCCGAGCACCAAAGTGGGGTGTGTTATTACAACCCCAGACAAGAGAATAGTAAGTACGGGGTACAATGGCCTCCCGCGAGGGTGCGACGATAACGTAAAAGCCTTCCCAGAACGCCACAACCGCGAATTACAAAAGTACGACTGGTACGAACATGCAGAACGTAATGCTATCTACAATGCAGCCAATCTTGGTAACTCTCTTAACGGCTGTATTGCGTTCGTTACAGTTATGCACCCCTGCACAGATTGTACGAGGGCCCTCATCCAATCAGGAATAAAAAGGGTCGTCTGGCAAGAACCAAACGACCCTGATGTAGCTAAACGCTGGGAATTCCAGATAAAGCTTTCTATGTTAATGTTTGCTGAAGCTGGGGTAGTAACTACCTCCCATCAAATATGTCCGGAGTCCCCCCAGAAAGATTCTTAAATCCTGAAACTTTCGGTTGAAGCCTGGTCATATCTAAAGATACTGCTAGAGATTTTTCTACTATATCAATAAGATCCGAAATTCCATCAAACTGAAAAGTAAGACTTGGGCCCTCTGTGCGTCCAAGTATGTGCTTTCCGTTCTCTTGAAATTCAATCTTAAATGGGGGATCGGCAATTCGCGGTGGAAGCGACCGTAGCTTTGCCATGCTCCCTGTTATCCCGAGCAGCCCCTTTAGTTTATTTACCTCCGCAGGCGCGAATGAAAAACCATCTAAGGTAATCCTTCCGCTAGAGATTATAGCCTGTCTCTCTCCAAAGGTTACTTTTTGATCCAATTACTCTTCCCCTAGCATTTGACTCTGCATCTCTTTGTGTTGAGATACAAAATCTGCGGGTTGATCGAGTAAGAATAGTTCAAGAGCAACTTCTGAAGGAAATTCACGAGGTGGTTGTGTAACAAAGCAAGTCTTTCGTGGATCTAGCATCCCCTTAACCTTGCCTTCAACTCCCTCGGCTTCAACAATCTTACTAAGTGTATCAACTCGTCTCTTGATGCTTTTTACATCGGCTTCGAATGTGACATACCCAGTCATACGCTTGGCTTCTTCCATAACCTCGTCGGTTACAGTCAATCCTGCCCCAAGGCGATTATCTCGCATCTTCTGGACAGCCGCATCATACTGTGCTTTCTTTGCACGGTAGCATCCACGGAGAGCAGTTAAAGCCTGTTCCTCGTAGCTCTTATCCCCGTCCAAAAGAAATACACCATTGTACGCGAGTAATGCCGCGACTTCTTCTGATCCAGGTTGCCCTGGTCTAAAGTCGTTCATCTGTTCAGAAGTTAACTCGGCCCTATTATCGGCACCAATAATAATATTGACCCCCTTGTCCCAATTAATTTTAACAGTCTTTCCTGTTGCGTTACATAAAATATTTGAAAGCATGATTACTTCTCCTCCTCTTGGGCGTTTTGTTTTCGCCCTCTTTTGCGTCTCGGTACATCGTTAGAAATAAGAAGATTTCTAATCGTGCCTTGAGAGCAATCATATAGAGATGCTATATGCTGGAGAGTCATGCCGTTGTTATATGCTTCGACGATTGTTTCTGATAAATACTCTAGTTTCTTTAAATATCTTTTATCTGGCATTGTTTAACGATCTCCTTTATCTCTAATTAATTATCTGCTTTATTCAAGGGTTTGTCAAGTCGTTGATTAATTGCTGTGATTAATTTATCTACATCTTTTTGGAAGTGTACATGCTGCTCTTGGAGAATATTCAATCGTCCATCAGCTTCCTTAAAAGCCTCTAAGATGCTCTTTTGTAACTTTTCAAACATCTCAATAGCATCAAGCTTGGCCTGTTTACTAAGAATATTAGCCATCTTCCCAGCATGGACCCTTAGTTGTTCAATTTGTTTTATGTTCAACGACGACGGGCTAACGATTTGAAACATAGAGTAAACTTCATTAAATAGTCTGTTTTCGAATTCTTTATTCATCCCAACACCCTCCCAAAATTTCTTCAAATTTCTGTCTTACAGTCAAACTAAAATCCGATCCGGCCAGCTCAAGAAATAGCTTGAAATCAGTAACCGGAGATTTTTCGGTTAATCGAGCAAAAACGGACGTAACAGGAAGATTTGCTCTCTGTGGAGTATAGGCCATCAAATCGGTCTTCCCATCAAAAATTCGATTTATCTCTGTATTTAGATTTTCTAAGGCGACACGCACCTTAACAGGGTCAACCTTGTTAGTAGTGTCTCCTTTTTTTATTTGTTTAAATGAATTTAAAATGAATTCTTTTTCCTTAGTAAAATCAATCGGTTTAAACATTTTCCCTCTCTTGTAATTTATCTTCTTTCTTGAGCTTTTTAAAGCACTTATGACATACAAGTATATCTTTAAAAACCTCGACCCCTTCTTCGGTCCCACAATTCTCACAATAGTCTATATCTCTCATATTCCCTATATGCCTCTTCTGGAGTATTAAAGGATCCAAGATATTTAGACTTTCCGTCAATCATTATCCTAGTTCTCCATTTATCTTTATATCCCCTGCTAACGCCGGGATATTCACTTGCGTGATTTTTATTTAATTTACCTCGTAGTCCTCTATAAACATTCTTTCGTTGTGTTACAGGCTCTAAATGTTCAGGATTGACACATATGCGATTTCTGCATAAATGATCTAAATCATTTTTTCTATCTTTATTTTCAATCGGAAATTCAGGATATTCAAAATTGTAAAAAACTCTGTGTGCTTTGACATATTTACCCTTTATGGGGATCCGGCCATAAGATCCATTTATAGATCCTTGCCATCCCCAGCATCCATTGGATAAAATCTTTATTTTATTATAGAAATCCAAGCTCTAGATCCCCCTTAATATTAGCCCAGTATAAATCCATCGTAATCGTTACTGATGAGTGCCCGAGAGTCTCTGAAACCTGTTTAATATTATCTCCCTTCCCAGCCTCAAGGGCCAGGGTCGCAAACGTGTGTCTGAATGCGTGAAGGGTGATAGGCTTAACTGAGGCTCTTTTACATGCAGCCTTAAGTTTTGGTCCCGGGTCGAATTGTTTAACGATTCTCATAGTCTCTGAATAATTATATGCTTTCGGGGTTGTTTTATCAAGGAGATACTGTCCTAGTTCAATAGACATTGGAACATATCGACTTCTCCCGTTCTTGGTGGGACCATCGAAACTTCGTTGGATGAAGAGTCTATTGGACATAAAATCAACATCATTCCATTCCAATCCGAAGACCTCCCCCTTCCGCAGCCCAGCATGATACGCCAACATCCCCACGGTTTTCAAGTCCCCAGATAGGTGGGCTATTAGAGTTCGAGCATCTGCTCTAGTTAGAGCTTTGATAGGTTCTTGTTGTTGTCGCTTCATTGCTAAATTTACATACTTACGAGTTTCGAATGGAGTCCCTACCCATCTCCCATATCTAGACAATAAGGAAATCAGAGATTTAACTGTTCTTGGTGCTAAATTTTTACTCTCCCAGGATTTAATAATGAATATGAGATTTGCATCTTGCGACAAATCAATAGGCAACAAAGGCGCTATCCACTTGTTAAATAAGCACTTATGGGTCTTAATAGTATTTGGGCGTCCATAGAGGGTATCAAGGAAATTCATTGTTCAAATTTATCCTAACTTTAGGTGGATATTTTAATTAAAAAATCAGATAATTAAACAGTGCAAGGAGGGGATATGTCTAATAAAACTATATCTAACAAAGAAGGACTGCTTCTGGTAGCTCTAGGAGATCGGAGTTTAGCAGACTTCGTAGCAGATGTCGAGGCCGACCCTGATAAATTTTCAGATGTTCTAAAAGCAACTGTAAATGATATACCACATTATAGAACAGGTAACGCTTGCAGTCAAGTAGAAAAAGAAGCATTTATAGAATATCTAGATATGCTTAAAGAATTCGTAGAAGAAGAGGACGAGGATTAATATGTTAAGTTTTGCAACTAAAATTACCCATGTTTCAACAGTAGGTTCTGCTGTTGTAATTGAAAGCAATGAAAGTATTAGAGTATACGGGATCATTTGTAATGCGGCGTCGGGCGCGCCTTCAGTATTTACGTTTAAAAAGGCCAACGCGGGAGCTACACTACTTATAGTAGACGTTTTAGCTGGGAGTTCGTTCGAAACAGGAATTCCATTTCTATCTGATAGTGGATTAGAGCTTACTATATCAGGTGCGGGTGCCACAGCCACAGTATTTCACAGCCAGGGCGCTGCGTAAATGAATGGGTTCTTTCTACTCAGGTAAATATCTAGTCGAGTTCGATCCAACGATTGATCGAGAAGCCTATTGCCTACCAGAGTTAGAGGACGTTAAAGAAACCTCTAACGTAGAAGATCTACTAGCGGATCCTGAATTCTTTGATCTTTTGCCCGGGGAGGTTCAAGCAGGCTGCGATGATTGGGCCACAGATATATCTACAGGTACGGGCGATTTTGTCGGAAATCCTATTCCTAATTTCGCATTCTATAATTTTTATCTTGGGCCTATTGGGCGTGGACTGCACCAGCAATCTACGCCCATTGCTATATCTGCCTTCTATACGGTTGGGATTGAATCCGGCTCTATAGGAAGAATAATTTTGGAGTTTTGTTAATTGGCTAATACGATCATACATCATCTTGACTTCTATTCGCCCTGGCCGCTCTTTGGGACTAAGCTTAGCCACCAATGGGGGGAAAGTCGCGCCAATTTTGAATCCTTAACTCCTATTGTTCAAGGAGCTGTGGTAGACGCCGATGCAAACTTGATTAAAGCCGGAGATCTTGCCGGGTGGGAATTTGGAGAAGAAGACTTCCACAATAAGTTTAGGGTTTTTTGGAATAAGGGACCGAGCCAGTTCCAATTCCAATGTAATGATGGTTCAGAGGTGGCCCCTCTTTGGTCTACTGCATTTTATGTAGATTGTGTAAATGAAGATATTCAATTTAACTTTGATGGTTTCTTTACAAAAGATCTTCATGTAGCTGGTGGTTTCTATCAAGCGGGCGCGGGTGCCACCTCTACAATTACCGTTACCGATACTACGGCTGCTCAAACATTTCAAGCAACTAAGATTACCTTTAGTCGCGACGGTTTCTATATTACTGGGGACACTAGCGGCAATCCAATTATCAACTTAGATGGTTCTATCGGAAGCGGTGGGGGTTCTGGAGAAATCAACACAGCTTCAAGTTTGGGGGGAATAAGTCTTGTAGGAACTAAGGCGGGGGTTGATCTTCCATTTAAGGGGTTGACTGCTGGACCAAATATAACCCTAACTCCAAGCGGTACCGCTATCACTATTGAAGCTGCCGCAAGTAGTGGAGGAGGAGGATCTGGCTTCTACGGCAGCGTAGTTAAACAGGTAGATGTTACCGGCGTAAACCCTGAGGTGACATTCTCTGGGGTTAAGGTGTTCTCCTTCAACCACCAGAATTTTTATATCACACAAAATGATCCAAATACAGACGAAGTTTTAGTTAACTGGCGGGATCTATCTCCGGCTACCGGAGATCCAACCGTTAAGACGGGTGTTATCTCTAGAGACTTTACAGGTGTAGAGTGGCAATTCACTCACAACTTTAATGAAACAGATCTTCTCTGGGCAGCGTATGATTCAATTAAAGAAGCCATTATTCCAGATAAGGTGGATACCAGTGACCCTAACCTCACATACTTCTATTTCACGAACTCAATTACAGGAACCGCTGTATTAAGTACAGGTAGAGTTAGTACAACTGTAACATTTGCAGAAACCGAACCGGGTGGTGGAACGTTTGAAGACGACACCTTTAAATTTGACTCTGCATTCTTTTACATTAGTGGATCTGGGACTAGTGGACAACCAATTGTTAGCCTTATAAGTGGTGGTGGAGTTACGGCTCACGGTGCCTTAACGGGATTATTAGTAGCTAACGACCACCCTCAATATCGTGATGCTACCCTTCCATATACTGACAGTCTTGATATGGGGAGTAACAGAATCATTAATGTTGCTGCTCCCGTTGCTGGGACTGATGCTGCTAGATTAACAGATATTGGTCCAGGGTTCTATGGTATTATATTTAGAGGAACAGATCCGGGGGTCGGCACACACCGTTCAGACGATTTTAAGTTTCATTCTGATTTCTTCTACATTCAAGGAACGCCTTCCGCTCCAATAGTATCACTTCAAGATGATATTGTTGTCGGTTCGATTGAAGCTGGATCTAACGTAGTTACCGTTAGAAACACAACTGGACTTACAATTGCTAAGCATAAAATTGTTGCTCTAACTGGTAATATTACAGGTAAGACACCTGAAGTTCAACTCGCTGATGCTACGGATTCAACTAAAGTCCCTACTATTGGAATTACATTAGCAGCTATTCCTGATAATAATTTTGGTACGATTATTATTAGCGGGTCGTTAGATAAAGTTAACCTCACAAATATTGGCCTTGCTGGCGCCTCTGTTGGGAATAGAGTATTCACTAGTATCTCAACGCCAGGGGATCTTCAGACTGCCACCGTTCTTCACCCAAACTTTTCACAGGTTGTAGGGGTTGTTACAGACGATAATAACAATAATGGCAGCATCTACGTTACCCCACAATCTATTCGAGATTTAAATGATGGTACATTCTTTAATACATTCACGATTGGTTTAACAACTGCTACATCTGTTGTCCTGGCTAAGACTAGCACGGCTGCTAGAACGGCTACATTCCAAGATGCCAGCGGAACAGTAGCTTATACATCGGATATTGGTCCAGGCTTCTACGGTGTAATATTCCAAGAAACACAAGTCGGCGGCACCAGCTTTAAAGATGATACTATAAACTTTGACTCTAATTTCTTCTATCTGACCTCTGGTGGTGATGGAAAACCAATTGTCAGTGTTAGAAATGAATTTGATGAAAAATCTATTACTATACCTTATCCATCAAGAAATGATGAAGCCTTCTGGTGGGTTCCTGCAAAGGGAATTGAAGTAAAAAGCGTTTATCACGTCTTGCGCGCGCACGATAGTGGTTTCTACCCCAGCGTAGATTGGACAATTAGATTTGGTCCGAATCCACATGGAATCGGAACAGAATTGGTTACTGGAGGCTCTCTAACAAGTTTCTATCCTGGGGCACCTGTGGGAGATCCTAGTCCAATTATAACGTTTAGTAATGCAACTATTCCGGCTGGAAATCAGGTTTGGGTTGAAACAAAAGATTTAGGTGAGGGAGGTGGAATCGAAGAACAATTCCATATAACCCTTCAGTATACACTTGAGGATGTATAATGCCGATTAAAATAGAGGGAGAGTTTGATGATATTGTTATAGGGGATATAATTTATCGTCATATTAGAAATCTTAACCCGAGACAGAAAACATCAATGATGGTTCTTTCACAAACAAAAGAAGTTATGAAATATTCCCCGGAAATTTATCCTAATGACTGCCGCGTAATATATGATTTATATTTAAACAAAATAAGAAAAGAGGGGCTTAGCCGCGAAGATCAATTAATCAAATTAGATAAATTTATTACTACTCCCAAAACAACAGGAATTGTAGAATCAGAGTATGCTGGAGATATTAGACCAATTACCTTTGCTAAACTTAATCCTAAAGGAAGTATTTCAGGCGGGTTTCAACTTTATAGTATTACAATATTGTCTGCGACTATTGACACATTTAATGTTGCTTGCCGCTTATACCCGATTTTTGGGGACTCTATAAGGGAATTAGACTCGGATAGAAGAGTTAATGCAATAGCTTCTGTTTTTAAAGTAGTTTTATTACACGACTTTGTTAATACAAAGAATATTAACTTTAATATCAGAACATTAGATTTTTCAATGCCAGTTGATACCACTGAAATTATAGATATAGAAACTTCTATATGGTTTGCAACACATTTTTCAAAGATTAAAACTAGATTGGAAGAAATCTCGGCTGGCAGTATAGTTAACATCCCTAATACAAATAAATTTCAAAGAGCCCGGTAATGAAAACTAAAACTTTCTTTATTGATACCCCATTTGAAATGAATAGACAGACTGCTTCATCCGATCATACCACAGCATCAGGTGTTGCTGAATTGAATTCCGCAGATGCAACAACAAATTTAAATCTAGGAGAAGAGAAGACAACAGGAGTTAGACACTCGATTTGGTTAAAGTATAGAATTGAGGATTTACATCCTCAAACTAGGATTGGGAGCGCCAGAATTATTTTAAGTCCTTCAGCTTCATCTCCTGGCGGAACTGTTGATATCGCTTGTTTAAGAGTTGATGGTAGATGGAATCACACCCATACAACGTCATCGGAGGATTTTGAAGATCTATCAAAAACCATTAATACGGGAATTAAATTAACTGGAAGTTCTTCCGGCGACCTTGGTGGATTTAGACTTGAAGAATTTGGTGTGGGTGTCCGGGGACAAAACGACGAAGATCAAATTACATCAGATGACAATATTCGTTTAAATTATTTATATACTGATATACGAGATGGGGCCAGGCGGCTCTTACGATCAGTGGCACAAATTGTAAAAATTGATACGACCGAGGACATAGATCTGGTTAGAGTTCGCCTGTCTAGAGTAGGAGACGCTGCTGATATTCCCGGAACAGGTGTCTATGCTTATCTCTGGAAATTAGATCCTACTACATTTGAAAATCTCGGTTTAGTAAGACAAACCATTTCAAATCCTGTTCTCTATACAACTCTTACTGCCGGTGGAGCCTCATCTTATGCTTCATATGCAATTGGATTTCCTATTCTCGCTGTTACCGCTGGAGAGGTTTATGCTGTTGAAATAAAAACAAATGGTGGGGAGGTTTATAGCACGAATCACGTTATCGTTGGTGTGGCATTAGACTCAGGATCAGCCGGTCTAGATGATGATGAATTAATTTATCTTAGAGGACCACACGGTGGCTTCACAATGGGGGATTACCCAACCATTTCAGATCTTCCTTTCTTATATACAGGAGATTCAGGAACAACATTAAATACACCCCCACATAATTCTATTATTTCAACGACATTTAATAGTGCCGGAGCGCAAGGGACAGTATACTTTGATGTAACTCAAATTCTACAAGAATGGGTAAACTCCGCACAGTATAAAAATAATAGAGATAACGTAGTGGGATTTGTTATGGATTCTGCGGATCACTTCGCAACAAACACCGTACTTGCGTTTAGAGGAAATGACATTCCTGGGGGTGGTCAATCTGCTCCACTTATAAGTTTAGAAGTAACATATGAACCAAGAAGGGTACATGTATCATGAAAGTTAAGGGAAATTTAATAGTAGACGGAAATGTAATCGGGGATAATGTTCCCGGTTCTGTTACGTTTACTGATGGAACTAATTCACACACTAGTAATACATTAAATTTTAGTAGTGATGATTTCTATGTTAGTACAAACCTTTCAGGACAGCCCGTAGCCAACCTATTATCTACTTCGATTCCTAAGTTTCAAGTAGATGCTCACTTAACCGGGGATGCTTCAGAAATTGTGTTTGATAACATCCCAGCTACGGCCAATTTCTTAGAATTTAAATATGCTCTTAGGTCTACTATATCTGCAACAAGCGACACAATTAGATTACAAATGAATGATGATACGGGGTCTAATTACCATCGCGTTAGATTATTAGCAGATCAAGGAGCAGCGCCCGCAGCAACATTAGCTAATGCTGGCACCGAATTTATTTTTCCTGAGGGTCTGGGTGGAACAGCAACATCTAATTCTTTTGGAAGCGGCCACGTTGTAGTGTCTGGGTATTCTGATCCCGCAATAAACACTTCCTTATCGGCTTATAGTGCAATTTCCGAGTCGTCGTCATTATCTACAGTTACAATGGTTGGTGGAACGTGGATTAATACGGCTGTTGTAACAAAAATCCGATTCTTCTTTGGCTCGGCCAATATTGCTGCAAATTCCAGAATCACAATGATTGGGGTATAATTGATATTTTAATTAAAAAATCAGATAATTAAACAGGAGTCCAGGGAGGATAATTTACATGGCAAATAACGACGACGAAGCAACACATAATTCGGTAATTAATCGTTGGAGGCGTGATATGGAACGCGCTGAAGATGCTGCCCAGCATGTTCAAAAAGAGATTAAAAAAACACTCACTGAAATTATGAAAAGTAGTGAAACAAGACGAAATATCGCTATAGACTTAAAAAAATCTACTAATAATCGCTCAAACTATAATCGAGGCGAAGGTGGATTTGGAGTTTATGATGATGGTGAAGTTATCACCGGAAGAGAAAAGTACGTGATTGACGACGATGAATAAGAAAGATTACGAAGAAATTCTAGAAATTTACAAAGATCAAATGCTCTCTTTAAGAGAGCAAGTTGCCGAGCTACGAGTAGATAAGGCCGCACTCCAAGAACAGAATTTCCGACTGCAAGATAGTATAATGAATGTGAGAGCCCCCGAAGCCTACCGTAATATGGTAGCGGATAGACTCCCTCAACCAACAGGAATGTCTCCAGAAGAAAAAAAACGCCAACAGGAGTATACTTACACATATAATTCAATTATAAAAGCTGTCGAAGAACCCCTTTTTAGAGGGGCCGATGATATTTTTAAAATGTTAACCCCAGCTCTTAATGGTGACGGAGGCCCCGAAGATGTGGGCTCGATTCACGGCAATGATGAAAGTTAAATAATGGCTTCAAAAAAAGCAACTACTCCACAAAATATGCAAAAGAATTGGAAAACAGGCCATCTTCATTTAGTTGATAGTATTGCATCCGGCGATCCTTCCTTAGCTACTGCCATTACTAGTTATGCGGATAATGTTGCAGCTAATCGCCAAAGCGGTCTTTGGACTAGAGCTGTTGGTTGGATTGAAAATATTCTATTTTCTTCGGGTCGTCAATATGTTGATGATATTTTAATTTCACGTTTAACGACCGACGGAAACAACAATCAGAGTGTCGTAAACGAGGCAACGAAATCTATTCCTAAGCCTGTTAATGATATGTTGGGACGATATACTGAAACCAACGTCGCTTTACTTACAGAAAACCGTCCTCGACCTAGAGTTACTCCTAAAGGAAATCGAACAGAAGACGAAGATAGAGCAGAACTCTCAGAATGGGTACTTGAATATCTCTGGGAACAACTCGATATGCCTGAAAAGCATAGAGAAATCGCCCGCATAATTCTTCACTGTGGCGTATGCTGGATGGAAATTGTCCATGACCCGGCGATGCCCCGCGCGATCACGACTCCAGAAACAAAAAAATCTGAGGCTTCTTTTATTACAGGACCAGATGGTTCACCCGTTAGGATTCCTGTATCGAGAGACGTTCCAGTACGAGATGAAGAAACAGGCGAACTTAAGTATACACAAGAAGTACAGTATGGAGATGTAGCCGCTAAAGTTATTTCTCCTTTTGAAATGCATCTTCCTACAAACCATTGGTGGAATGGCGACGACATGGACTGGATCATGCGGGAATATTACACCCCTATTTCTTCTTTTCAAGATAAATATGAAGATAAGAGAAAGATGGGGCTCACAAAGAAAAAAGGGTGGTATCTAGATCGTCTTTCTGATATTGGATCTACCAACCCTAAAAATCTTCCTATTTGGTGGTGGGAACGATTAAGTGATTTAGTTGAAGGTCCGGGCCCATCTATTTATACTGGTTCTCCAGAACAGTGGGAAGACTATACAATTGTTCGAATCTTTGATCGTAAGCCTAGCCCCAAATGGCCCCGAGGCCGCACTGTAATTATTGCAGGAGAGCAGGTTATTTATGACTCACCTAAAGAAATAGGCGCTAGGGCCTATGACCCTCGTTGGCCCGATAGATGGCACCCATATGTTAGATTCCGTTGGGAGTCAGCAATTGGTAGTATCTACGGTAGATCTCTAATTTCTAAGCTTCTTCCCAAATTAAAGAGGGTCAATGCGATTGACACAACTCTTATCATGTGGAGAAGAACTGTTCCTATTGCAGCCTGGATTGCTCCGAAAGGCTCACACGTTGTAGAAGATCAGTGGATGGGTAAGCCTGGAGGTATTTTCGAATACGACCCAAGATTGACTGCGGGCCATGCGCCCCAGCCTGTTTTCCCCCCTGATTATCCACGAACGGCTCTTGAAGAGCGGTCGATGCAAATTGCCGAAATGGAAAATATTGCGGGAACCGAAGAAATTCTTCGTGGTCAAAGACCGGCCGGTGTGACCAGTGCTGTAATGCTTGATGTCTTACGTAAGCAAGCGTTGGCAAGTCGTTCGTCTATTTTGCAAACTTGGGACGAATCAATTCAGGCCGAGGGAACTATTTTACTCCAAGAAGTTATCAAAAACGTTCGGAACGACCCTAGATATGTCCAAAATCTTAAGATCCTATCTAGAGAAAAGCAAAGTTCCCGAACCATTGAAAAATTCTCCGGTATGGATATCAGTGACAACGTACAGGTTCGCGTGGATACAGCATCTCTCGCTTTGGTATCTAAAGAAGCCAGAGAACAAAAGATGCTTGAAGTATTACAATACCTACCTAATATTGCTTCTGCCCAACCAGAAGTTAGAAATGCGGTTCTAGAAGAATTAGGATTGGCAAGCAAGATTGTACCTCAGGGTGCTGACATTACTAGAGCCAAGAGAATGCTTTCATGGATTAGACAAGGTGATTTTGATCGTGTCATTCCATTCCCAGAAGATGATCCGTTTGTATTCTACGAACTATTGGTTGCTGAGATGAAGGCAGATTCGTTCTTTAACCTAGACGACATGCAGCAAAAGATCGTGATTGCGTTAATTGATGTTTACAAACAACAGATCGAGTTTAGACAGCAACAACAAATGCAGATGCAACAAGCGATGATGGAGGCTCAAGGGGGTGGCGGTGGAGGACAACCTAGATAATGGCAGTATTTAATAACCAAAATAAAGCTAATAACCAAAATAAAGCCAAGAATAATCAAAGTTTGGTAGGTGATGAAAGCTGGAAGAAACAGTATAGTCACTTAACTCCTGAACCTGCTCGATTTTCTATGCCATATAAACCACATAGTAGATACATGGATAAATATACGGCGTCTAAACCAAATCGTGCCGCCAATGAATATCACCGTGATAAGACAACGAGGAATCCAATGCGCCAAACAGAACACAGCGCATTGAATGAAAATGCAACAATTATGACGAGTGAGGGGCGCCAAAATTTGGGAGAAAATTATAACACCCCCTTCGCCAACAAGATTAAAAAAGCAAAGTATCGTACAGAGCTTAAAACAACAAAATGATTTTATTCTTAGATGATAGCCCCGAACGGGCAGCCGTTACATATCAAAGGATGTCTAAAGAGGACAGGGATAGTACGATTTGGTGCCGAACTGTCCAAGAAACAATTACCACTTTATGGGACTATAGAGACGTGTTGACTCGTGTTTATTTAGATCATGATCTTGGTGGTGAAACTTACGTAAATACTAAGCGTGAAGATTGTGGGATGGAAATTGTTCGATATTTAGAACAATTGCTTATAAAAGATCCGATTGAATTTAAAAGATTTGAACAAATTAAATTTATTGTTCATTCGTGGAATATAACAGCCGGAGCTAAAATGCGAGATAGGCTAATAACTATAGGTTTAAACGTAGATTTTAAACCATTTGGAACGAGGTAAAATATGGCTAGTGGAAGATTTGGATCAAAAGGACAAGCATACAGAGCGATTAAGAGAAGCCGCAAATCAGGCGGAATCTTTGGATCAAAAGCTAAAGGTACTCCCCCGGCATCTCCTGAAGTTAAAACAGCTTCAGACGGCCAAAAAAGAGTTTTCTCTACTGCGCCTAAAAGTGGAACGATTGTTTTTCCTACTATTCCGAAAGCAAACAAGACTTCAGGAAGTTCTGCCGGGCCCGCGAAAAGTAATATTAAAATTTCACCCGCTCGGCCTGCTGAAAATGCTGGTGCAACCACAACCGCAGCCACAGCCGCACCCACATCTACGGCCGCTCTAAGAACTTCAACTTCAACCGCCGGAACTCAAAATGGTGGATCAAGAGATATGGTTGCTACAGTCCTTAGTGGTGCCGCTGGTGCCGCTGTAGGTGTCGCAGGATTAAAGATCCGAGATGCCCTTAGAAACCGTAATGTTCGACGTGTTTGGCGCGTCGCGGTGCCGGATCGCAAGGGACAACTTGGTAGCGGTCCTAAGCCTAAACTAATTGGTTCTGGAACAACTATTTTAATGGGACCGGGTAAGGGGGCAGAAACAGAAAAGATTGGGAGTGTAAAGCCTTCTAATCCTGCTGCCGCTAAACCTCAAGTAAGTGCAAAAGTACCTCCCATTAAAGTCGTTGTAGCACCTAAACCTAAAGTAGCACCCAAAGCAAATCTTCCTAAAGCTGCACCACAAGAGGGCTCCGCTAAGACAGCCGGGGCCTCGAACACTAAGCCTGCGGTTACAGCAAAGACACCTCAGCCTTCGGCCCGCACCTCTGGGACTGCACCAGCCCCGCCTGAGGTTGCGGCCGTGGTGCCCCCTAAGGATGCTGGAAAGGGCAAGCTAATTGGGTATCGAACCTCAGAAGGTAAGGTTCTAGGTGTAGAAGCAAAGACTCCACCAGCAAAGACTCCACCCCCAGTAGTAAGACACACCGCTTTTGGAGCAGTAGAAACGTATCCTCCTAAGGCCCCTGCATCGCCTCCTAAGCCCAAGTTACCGACCGCTCGGCAGCCTGATGCCCGCGCACCCGCGCGCGCCCAGGAGAGCGGCCCACGCCTTCCGAAGGGCTGGGGCTTATCGACCGCTCGGCAGCCTGATGCCCGCGCACCCGCGCGCGCCCAGGAGAGCCCAAGCCACGCAGGCAACGATAGAACAGTTATGGAAGCGGAACGTACTAGGCTTAAGACGGAAAATGCTGAGTTAAGAGTAAGGGCGAAGCTTCCTCCCACATCTGGGGCTCCCCCAGAAAATGCAGCCAGCGCAGGACCAAAGCCACCAGAAGGGGGCAAGGCTATCTTGAGAAAGAGAGGTAGAGGTGGTCGCGCCGGTAGAATGCAAGCAGAGGCATCGGCCGCACAGGCAGCTAAACGCGGTGGAACTCCGCTCCCTCTAAGAGTACAGGCTGCGCCTACAGAGTCTAGTTTAACTAAAGAACAAATTGCTCAAGAACAGGCTGGGATGAAAGCAGAGCGGGAAGGCACAGCTTCACGGGGCCGCCCTGGAAAGGTTCGCGCTGCCCCACAGAATCCTACTCCTCCCACCACATCCACCGGCCCAACAAATGCAGAACTTCAATCAATTGAATCTGACATGAATAAGGCGGCTGGCGAAGTAGCTCGCAAACGCCCAACCATTAAACCACCTAAGACCCCAGTATTTGAATCTGAGGCTCCCGTAGGATTAAAAGATACCTATGAGGCTAAGGGAACAGATGCCTCCCGTAAAGCAATGATCGAAGATCATATGAAGAAGGAAGGTTATACAAAGATTGTTGGACAAGGAGACGAAGCTCAAACCGTTAAGGTAGGCCCTAAGAAGGGTCGTGCCGCTCAACAAAGGGCAGCGGCTTCTAAAGCTGCATCAGTAAGGGCCGCTAAAGCAGCTCCTAAGCCTGGGGTAGCGGCTGTTGTCGCTAAGCCTAAGGTCGGATCTGCGGCTAAATATAGGGCATCGCTACCCCCCAGCACAGGTGGAATTGGAGGGAAAATCCGCGGTGGTGGAAATATCGCGAGCGGAATTGGTACATTTTTCATGTGGAAGGCATTTCAAGATGAGATGCGAGCTGCAAAAGCTAGACGTGATGAACGCCGTAAGAAGGGCACAATAACAACAACAAGTGGTCTTATATAATGTTAAGGGTCTTTGATACAAAAGGACAACAGAAATATGCCCGCGGTAAAATTAATGTTCCAGGGTCCGAGGCTAGAAACAAAGAATACCGTCGGATACACATTAAAAATCGCGAAAAGGGATATCAAGAAAGAATAAAATCTCGTGATGAAAGAGTTGAAAAAGCAGGTGGAAAACCGTCTCAAGGTGTCTTTTCAAAAGCTTTAAGTAAAGTTCGTAATACTAAAGCGCGTGAAAAACTAAACGAAATAAAAACCCGTAGACAAGGAGATTCTGAAAGAAAGTCTAGAATTTCTTCTAAAAATAAGCGCCCCGGAACACAGATATTTTAAATGTGGGGAATCTTTGAAAAGAAAACCCGTAGAAGAGTCAAGCCAGAACAATTACGCCCAGATGGAAGCAAGAAAGATCGAGGGTTCTTAGGCCCTAAAAAAGTTCATGGTGGTGGAGTAGCTACTGAATACTCTGTGGGTGTTCCTATTAATGGAAAAGAAATGGATATTCCAACTCTTGTTCCTACATTAAATAAAGCTGAGCGCACGATTATATTAAAAGATGTAATCCCAAATAGAAAAAAGTTACCGAAATCTGTTGTGAGTAAGGCTGCTGCTCATGCAAAGAAGAGAATTAAGGAAGGTAAAAGCCCATTTTTTGACTCTCGAAAAGATAGGAAGAAATAATGCCCTATAAGCCAG
>Ga0307375_10002093_pt1 | contig 20880 bp, 14 predicted proteins | sample TR1MG_FD_202531 | JGI IMG/M metagenome (GOLD analysis project Ga0307375, IMG submission 202531) | Soil microbial communities from Risofladan, Vaasa, Finland - TR-1 | ecosystem: Environmental > Terrestrial > Soil > Coastal area > Acid sulfate soil | place: Finland: Risofladan, Vaasa | collected...
GGGACCTCACCGTCCAGGTGCGTGTCGAACGCGGTTGTTACGCCCCAGATCGCTCCCACCCGGTCGAGCAGCGCCGCGATCCGCTCCGTCGCGCTGAGCGTCTCGTCGGCCCACGCCGGACTCTGCCCCTTCACCTCGTCGACGTACAGCCGCATCTCCTGCTGCTCCGCCGACACGCTCCGGCCCAGTTCTGCCAGCACCCGCTCCGCGGCGTTCGGATTGCTCTGCACGAGCTTGCGGGCCACCGCGATCTGCAGCGTCGCCCCGGTGAGCGTCTGCAGGATGCCGTCGTGCAGCTCCAGGGCCATGCGGAGTCGCAACTCGGCCATCTCGTTGCGCAACTGCATCTGGTGGCTGTGCACCTCGTCGGTGCGGTCGCGCCCCACGGCGTACAGCCGGCCCTGCGTTCCCGCCGCAACGGTCCAGCGCATCGGAACGTACCCGCCGCCCGCGTGCAACAGCCGCGCCTCGACCCCCGATGCGGGCTCCCCGCGCTGGAGTCCGCGGGTCACGTCCGTCATGCCCGACCGGTCGTCGGCGTGGACGAGTTCCAGCAGCCGGTGCCCGATCATCTCGTGGACGGTGTATCCCAGCACCGGCTCCACGGAGGGGCTGATGAGCAGCACGCGCGCGTCGGCACTGAGAATCACGAGCACGTCGTGCGAATAGCCGAAAAAGCGGGCGAGCTCCGCTTCCACGGGCTCGCCGGCCACATGAATCCCTCGCTCGGGCGTGCGCCGAACGGTGTGAGAGGACATCACTGAAGCTTTTGGGGTGGAGGAGGGGAGGGCAGGAAAGGGGGCCCGCCGACTCCAAAGTTGTACGAATGCGGGCCGGCGCGAAAGTGCGCCGCCGGTCTGGCTACGCCACCCAGTTCGTAACGTCGGCGGTTGCTTTCCGCGCCTTCGCCTCCGGCACCACCGCCGGCTCGCCAAGCTGCAGGACGGCCACGATCCGCTCGCCCTCCGGCACGCCCACCGCCGCGCGCCCCCGCGGGTCATCCATGATGGCCCCGGTCTTGATGTGCGTGCCCAGCCCAGCCGCCGCGGCGGCCAGCATCAGGTTCTGCACCGCCATCATCGTCGCCGCGTAGTCCTCCTCGCGGATCTCGGCGTTCGCATCGAGCGTCATGCTCACGGCGATCTCGGCGGGCAGCGCGGCCTCGGCGGCCGCCACCTTATCGATCACGGCGCGCGCCGCCTCGGGATCTTCGACCTTCTTCGCCTTGCGGGCGCCCAGCGCGGCGCCGTACGCGCGCCGCGCCTCGGGGCCCAGCACGTAGAAGCGCCAGGGCTGCGTCATGCGATGGTTGGGCGCGAGCACGGCGGCGTCCAGCAGGGGCGCGATGTCCTCGCGCGTGATCGGACGGTCGGTGAACTGTTTGATGGAGCGGCGGGCGCGGATGGCTTCGTGGAGGTCCATGGGACTCACTGGCAACGGGTGGCGGAATCGATCCCCTGAATCTGCCATGATCGGCGACTCGAAACGAGGGGCCTCGCGTCGGGCACTCCGGCGCCGCCTCGCGTCCCGCGTCCGATATGTGCATGTTTGCCGTCGTCCCAGCATCCGCGTATCGGTTGACCACGCGTGCCACCCAGTGGCCGTCCGCCCGCACATCACCCGCCGGAGTTCCGCCATGCAGACTCGCGCTCGCCTGATCGGTCTCGTGCTCGCCCTCTCGCCGTTCGCCGCGCCGCTGGGCGCGCAATCCACGCGGCTGTTGCGCCAGCCCACGGTCAGCGCCACACAGGTGGCCTTCGAGTACGGTGGCGACATCTGGGTCGTGAGCCGCAGCGGCGGCGAGGCGCGGCGCCTCACAGCGACGCCGGCCATCGAGACCGACCCCCACTTCTCGCCCGACGGCCGGTGGGTGGCGTTCACGTCGGACCGCACGGGCATGCCCGAGGTCTGGATCGTCGCCGCCGACGGCGGGGAGCCGCACCGCCTCACCTGGTATCCGTCGCCGTCGTACGCCCGCGGCTGGACGCCGGACGGCAAGGAAGTCCTGTACGCGTCCGACCGGGGCTCGGCGCCCGTGCCCTACGCCCACCTCTGGCTGGTGCCCACCGATGGCGGCCCGCCGCACGAGGTGCCCGAGGCCATGGCCTTCCGCGGTTCGTTCTCCCCCGATGGCGCGCGGCTCGTCGTGGATCGCGTGGACCGGTGGGATGTGGAGTTCCGCAACTACCGCGGCGGCCAGAACACCCCGCTCACGATTCTTGACCGCAAGACGCTCGACGAGACCCGGCTGCCCAACGACCGCACCACCGATACCTGGCCCGTGTGGCTCGGCGGCAAGGTCTTCTTTCTCTCCGACCGCGACTACACCACGAACGTCTGGTCGTACGACGTGGCCACCAAGCAGCTCGCCCAGGTCACGCACTTCACGGACGCCGATGTGAAGACGCTGGGTGGCGGCGCCACGGATGCCCTCGCGTTCGAGGAAGACGGCTGGATCTGGCTGCTGAACCCCGCGTCGGGCCAGGCGCACAAGCTCGACATCACGGTGCGCGGCGATTTTCCCTGGGCCATGCCGCACTGGGAGGACGTGAGCCACAGCATCGCCGCGGCGTCGCTGTCGCCCACCGGCAAGCGCGCGCTGTTCGAGGCGCGGGGCGACATCTACACCGTGCCCGCCGAGGAGGGCGACGTCCGCAATCTCACGCATTCGCCGGGGGCGGCCGACCGGTCGCCCATGTGGTCGCCCGACGGGAAGCAGATCGCCTGGTTCTCGGACTCTGGGCCGGGCTACCAGTTGATGATCGGGGATCAGCAGGGGCTGGACGCGCCGCGCGCCATTCCCGTCGGCGACGAGACGCGGTACGCGTGGAGCGCCACCTGGTCGCCCGACGGCAAGCACATCGCCTGGGTGGATCAGCGCGCGCGCATTCACGTGATCGACGTCGCCACCGGCGCGCTGGTGACCGCCGACACCGATGGGTCGATCCAGAATCGCCGCGGGCTCGGCCTCACCTGGTCGCCGGACTCGAAGTGGCTGGCATACGCGAAGGAGTATCCCAACCACTTCCATCGCATCGTCGTCTGGTCGCTGGAGAGCGGCAAGACGGCGGCGCTCACCAACGAGCTCGCCGACGCCACGTCGCCGGCGTGGGACAAGGGCGGCCGGTGGCTGTATTTCCTGGCCAGCACCAACCTGGGACTGGCCAGCGGATGGGCCAACCTGAGCAACCAGCAGGCGCGGCCGACGTACGGTGCCTACGTGGCCGTGCTGCGGGCGGGCGACCCCACGCCGTTCGCGCCGCAGAGCGATGACGAGCCGGGCACTCCCGCGCGCCCGTCCGGCGATTCGGCGCGGCGCGGCTCAGGCGGGGCAGGCACCGGCGGCAGGATGAGCGGCGACTCGGCCGTCACCGTGCGTGTGGACGTGGCCGGCATCGATCGACGCATCGTGTCGCTGCCCGTGCCGGTGCGCAGCTACAGCGCCATCGACGCGGGAGCGGCCGGCGTCGTGTTTCTCTCCGAAGAGATGGAGAACGCCCCGGGCGTGACCGTGCACCGCTTCGACATGAAGAAGCGCAAGGGCGACGTCTTCGTGAGCGGCGTGCGGCAGGTGGCGCTGTCGCTGGACGGCAGCAAGCTCCTGTATCAGCAGGGGCCCTCGTGGCACCTGGTCGGGACGGCGATGCCGCCCAAACCCGGCGACGGACGCCTCAACGTGACGCTCCGCACGTGGATGGACCCGGCCGCCGAGTGGCACCAGATCTTCGAGGAAGCGTGGCGCATCGAGCGCGACTTCTTTTACGCGCCCAACCTGCACGGCGCCGACTGGCCGGCCGTGCACCGCCGCTACGCGCCGCTGGTGCCGTACGTGCGGAGCCGCGAGGACCTGCGGTACATCCTCGACATGGTGGGCGGCGAGCTGAGCGTAGGACACAGCTTCACGGGCGGCGGATACTACCCCGCCGTGGACACGGTGCGCACCGGCCTGCTGGGCGCCGACCTCGAAGCGCAGAACGGCCGGTGGCGCCTCACGCACATCTACACGTCGGAGAGCTGGAACCCCGAGCTCTCGGCGCCGCTCGCCGCGCCCGGGGTCCGCGCCGACGAGGGCGACTACCTGCTGGCCGTCAACGGACGGGAGCTGACGGCGTCGGAGAACCCATACCGGTTCCTGGATGGCACGGCGGATCAGCAGACGGTGCTCCGGCTGAACAGCCGGCCCACGACCGACGGTTCGTGGACGGTGACCGTGGTGCCGCTGCGCAGCGATGTCGCGCTGCGGCAGCGCGCGTGGGTGGAGTCGAACCGCCGGATGGTGGATTCCCTGTCGCACGGCAAGCTGGCGTACGTGTGGGTGCCGAACACGGCGGGCCCCGGGTTCACGTCGTTCAACCGCTACTTCTTCGCGCAGCAGGACCGCGAGGGGGCGGTGATCGACGAGCGGTTCAACGGCGGCGGATCGCTGGACGACTACATGGTGGACATGATGAGCCGCAAGCTCATCGGCGGCGTCACCAACGATGCGGCGGGCGGCATTGACTTCCGCCTGCCGATCGCGGGCGTGCTGGGGCCCAAGGTGCTGCTCATCAACGAACGGGCGGGAAGCGGCGGGGACTACTTTCCGTGGGCGTTCCGGCAGCTCAAGATCGGTCCGCTCATCGGCGCCCGCACGTGGGGCGGGCTGGTGGCGGCCTGCGTTCCCTATGCGCTCGTGGATGGCGGCTTCATCACGTCGCCGTGCAGCGGCGTGTTCTCCGGCGACCAGTGGGTAGCCGAGAACAAGGGGGTCCCGCCCGACGTTCCCGTGTATCTGGACGCCAAGGACTGGGCGGCGGGCCGCGATCCGCAGCTCGAGCGCGCCGTGCAGGAGGCCCTCACGTTGCTGCAGACCAAGGGCGTCCCGGCGCCCCATCATCCGCCGTTCGTGAACAAGGTGCGGCGGGCAGGGCAGGGGGGCGGGGGAGGTGCGCCGTGAGGCGCCTCCTCTGACGGGCACCGCGTTGCGGTTGGTGGCTCTGGCGTAAACCCCCAGGGTCCACCAGTATATCCGGTGCCCGAAACCCCTCACCTCACCGCCGCCCTGAGCGACCGCTACGTCATCGAGCGGGAGATCGGCTCCGGCGGCATGGCCGTGGTGTACCTCGCCCACGACAAGAAGCTCGAGCGCGACGTCGCGCTCAAGGTCCTGCGCCCGGAACTGGGCGCCGTGCTCGGCGCCGAGCGATTCCTCACCGAGATCAAGATCTCGGCGCGGCTCGACCACCCCCACAACCACACGCACATCGACTCCGGCGACGCCGACGGCATGCTGTACTACGTGCTGCCGTACGTGCGCGGCGAGACGCTGCGCGAGAAGCTGAACCGCGAACAGCAGCTCGGCATCGGCGAGGCCATCGCCATCACCAAGCAGGTGGCCAGCGCACTCGACTACGCGCACCGCCAGGGGCTCGTGCACCGCGACATCAAGCCCGAGAACATCCTCATTCAGGAAGGCGAGGCGATGCTCACCGACTTCGGCATCGCGCTCGCGGTGAAGGAAGCCGGCGGCAACCGCCTCACCCAGACCGGCCTCTCGCTCGGCACCCCGCAGTACATGAGCCCCGAGCAGGCCACCGGCGACCGCGGCATCGACGCCCGCAGCGACGTGTATTCGTTGGCCGCCGTGCTCTACGAGATGCTCGCCGGCGAGCCGCCGGTCACCGGTGCCAGCGCCCAGGCGATGATCGCCAAGCTGATGACCGAGAAGCCGACGCACGTGCGCATCCTCCGCGACACGGTGCCCCCAGGCGTGGACGCGGCCATCACCAAGGCGCTGGCCAAGACGCCGGCCGACCGGTTCAACACCGCCGAAGAATTCGCGCGCGCGCTCGATGCGGGCGTGACCCAGGCGCACAAGGCGGCCACGGCGCCGGCGGCAAAGAGCCGCATGCCCATGCTCGCCGGCGCCGTCGTGGTCGTCGCCGCGCTGGCGGCGGGGGCGTGGACCATGCGTGGACGCTCGGAAGGCTCCAGTCACGCCGCGGCGCTCGGCTCCAAGACGCAGCTCACCGTGTCGGGCGGCATCTACTACCCCGCCATCTCCCCCGACGGCAAGCAGCTCGCGTTCGCCGCGCGGCACTGCCGGGCCGCGGAGTGCACGTACTCGATCATGGAGCAGGACGTGGGCGGTACGGCCACGCGCTCCATACTCGATGGCGCCACGTCCGTCTATGACCTCCATTGGAGTCCCGACCGGCGCAATCTGATCTTCAATGGCACCATTGGCGGGCGGCTGGCCAGCTACCTCCTGTCGGCCATCGGCGGACCGCCCCGGTACCTCACCACCGGGGTCGCCGCATTCTACGCCGACGGCGACTCGCTGCTCATCGGGTCCAGCAACTCGCAGGACTCGCTCTACTGGGTCGGCATCGCCGGCCTCGACGGCGTGGTGCACGACAGCATCCCGGTTCGCGGCCAGGGACAATATTTGGCGGGTCTCTCCGCTATACCCGGCACGCGGTGGATTCTCTCGCTCATCATCCAGGCGCCCCACGGGCTCTGGCAGGTGATCGGCCGCGACGGGAAAGTGGCCGACCACGTGGTGAATCAGTGCACCTGCGGCGGCATCGGCACCGTGGACGCCGTGTGGCTCGATCGGGCCGGCGACGCGGTGGGCGAGTCGCTCGTACGCATCGCCATCGATCCCGCCACCGGGCATCTCTCGGCGAAGCAGGACACGATGGTCACCGGCATCTTCACCAACGTCTCCCTCACGGCAGACGGTCAGAAGATGGTCATGGACCAGGGCACGCTCGATTACGGCGCGTGGACCACCTCGTTGCCGGATCTCGTGCAGGGCAAGCTCGACGAAGACCATCGCTTTGCCCACGCGTCGAACAGCGTGCTCGCCTGGGTTTCGCCGGATGGCGGACGGTTGCTGCTGCGCCGCATCGTGCCCACCACTGGCGAACACACCGAGGCCCGCTACAGCGTGCGCCCCTTCGGCGAGGGCACGGAGACGCCGGTGGCCGGCGCCGGGACGATTCACCGGGCGGTATGGGTAGACTCGACTTCGATCGCCACCATCTCGTCCAGGCAGGATGGAACCAGGCATCTCGCCGTCGTGAACGTCCAGACCGGCGCCGAGCGCAACGGCTACGACCTCCCCGACTCCGTGGTGACCGATGCCGCGCCGCTGGCCGATGGCTGGGCGTGGATCCCGGTGACCCGTAACAAGCTGATCATCGAAGAGCAGGGGAAGCGCCGGGAGGTGGCGCTGCCCGCCTGGTACTCGAGCATCTACCAGGTGGTGTCCGATCCGGCGCGTCAGCGCCTGTTCGTCGTCGGCTACAATCGCGCGACCGCCGACACGCTGGGTGTTTCGGCGGTGAATCTCGCCGACGGTACCACGACGCCATGGGCCGCACGGTTCGCCGAAGACGGATCCATCTCGCTGCTCGATGGTGGCGCGCTGTTCCTGGCCGTGCACCGCACCGAAGACGCGTACGAACTCTACAAGCTCACAGGTCCGGGCGCGATGCAGTCCCTCGGCGCGCCGGCGCTGCCGCTGTTCGCGATCAGCGTGTCCAGCGATCTCAAGCGGGCCGTCGCGGTGCAGCGGAGCTACAACGCCGACGCGTGGATGTACAACGTCGTGAAGCGCTGACGCTGGAGTCCGCGACGCGCGCGCGGGCTGGCGCCCCGCGCCTCGCCGCCCCATCTTCGCCACCATGGCAACCGTCATCGCCCGCCTCACCTCCGTTCTCGGCGATCATTACGCGATTGACCGCGAGATCGGGCAGGGCGCCATGGCCACGGTGTACCTGGCCCAGGATCTCAAACTCCACCGCCAGGTGGCGATCAAGGTCCTCCGGCCGCAGCTCACGGCCACGCTCGGCGGCGAGCGGTTCGTGCGCGAGGTCGAGATCGCCGCGCGACTCACCCATCCGCACGTGCTCGGCCTCTACGACTCCGGCGAATCGGGCGGGTTCCTCTACTATGTGATGCCGTACGTCGAGGGCGAGACCCTGAGCGCCAAGCTGGCGCGCGACGGCGCGCTTCCCGTGACCGAGGCCTGCCGCATCCTGCGCGACGTGGCCGACGCACTCGCCTACGCGCACCGCCACGGCGTGGTGCACCGCGACATCAAACCCGACAACATCCTGCTCGCCGACGGCCACGCCCAGGTGGCGGACTTCGGCGTGGCCAAGGCACTGAGCGCCGCTGCCGCCACGGACAACGCCCGCGCCGCGCTCACCACGCCCGGCACCACCGTGGGGACGCCGGCGTACATGGCGCCCGAGCAGGCCGCCGCCGATCCGCGCATCGACGCGCGCGCCGATCTCTATGCCCTCGGCGTCGTGGCCTACGAGATGCTCACCGGTCGGCCGCCGTTCACCGGCGCCACCACGCAGCAGGTGGTGGCCGCGCACGTGACGCGGCGCCCCGAGCCGCTGTCCACGCGCCGGCCCGGCATCCCCGCAGCCCTCGATGCGCTCGTCATGCAGTGCCTCGAAAAGGATCCCGACGACCGGCCGCGCGACGCCGAGGTGCTGCTGCCGGTGTTCGAGGCCACGGCCACCGGAGCCGCCATCGCCGCGGTGCCGCTGCCGACGGGCGGCCGCGGAAAGTTGGTGATCTGGGTGATCGTCGGCCTCGGGCTCGCGCTCGGGGCCGTCGCCGTCTACTTCGCCATGCGCTGAGCGCGGTGCCGGGAGCCGTGGCGCTCGCGTCCCGGCTTTCGCATGTTACCCCATCACGTTCGCAGACCCGGAATCGGTTGACGAGGCCCCCCGCCGCGGCCGGCCCGCATTCCACTCTGGAGTCCTGTATGATGTCTCGCGCCCGCCTGCTCGCCGTTGCGTGCGTCGCCGGCCTGTTCGCCGTCCTGATCGTGCGTCCCACGCTCGCGCAATCGCCGCAGCCCAGCCACCGCCCGATGGGCGCAGCCGCCGCGCCCACGACCGCCAAGGTCGTCCTCCTCGGCACGGGGACGCCGATCGCCGACCCCGACCGCTCGGGACCGTCCACGGCCGTCGTGGTTGGAAACGACTCCTACATCGTGGATGCCGGCGCCGGGGTCGTCCGACGCGCGGTGGCCGCCGCGCGCAAGGATCATCTCCCCGCGCTGCGGGCGGCGAATCTGAAGCGCCTCTTCCTCACCCATCTCCATTCCGATCACACGATCGGACTGCCCGACATCATCCTGACGCCGGCGGTGCTGCACCGCAGCGGCCCGCTCGAGGTGTGGGGCCCGGAAGGCACGCAGGCGATGGTGGATCACATCCTGAAGGCGTATCAGGAGGACATCCGGTTGCGCGTCTACGGATTGGAGCACGGCAACTGGGCGGCCTACCACGTGATCGTGCACGAGATCAAACCAGGCGTGGTGTACCGCGACTCGAACGTCACCGTGACGGCGTTCCCCGTGCACCACGGCAGCTGGCCCGAGGCGCTCGGGTACCGGTTCGACGCCCGTGGGCGCAGCATCGTGATCTCCGGCGACGAAGCGCCGCCGTTGGACTCGATCGCCCACTACTGCAACGGGTGCGACGTCATGGTGCACGAGGTGTACTCGGCCAAGGGCCTCGCGCGCACCGGCCCAGGGGACCGCGAGTATCATACGCACTTCCATACGTCCGGCATCGAACTGGGCGAGATGGCCGCCATTGCCCGGCCCAAGTTGCTCGTGCTCACGCACTGGCTCTTCTTCGGACAGACGACGGACGAGATCGTGGCGGAGGTGAAATCACATTTCTCGGGGAACGTCGCCGCGGGCGCGGATCTGGACGTGTACTGACGCGAAGCGGCCGGCCGCGGGCCGGTCGGCGTGGTTGCGTCGCGTGCCGAGCCGGGGCATGTTTGCCCTCGCGATCGACGCTCCTCCCGCCTGTCGGCCGCTCGGTCCGACCGCCACCGCTCGGAGAGAGTCCTATGAACCGCACGTCACGGCTCCTGCTCAACACCGCAGCGGCGCTGCTCGTCGCCGCCCTGCCGGCCCGCGCGCAGGATGCGGCGGTCGCGCCCTGGATCACCGACACGCTCCAGTCGTCCACGCTGCACACGCCGCGTGTGATCTTCGTGTCGCTTCCCACGGGCTATCGGGCGGGCACCGACAGCTTCCCCGTCCTCGTGCTGCTCGACGCGGACGACCGCCCGCAGTTCGAGGCGGCAGTCGCCAACGTGAACTTCCTCGCCAGCCGCAGTGAGATCCCCGGTCTGATCATCGTCGGCATCGTGAATGGCAAGGACCGCACGCACGACATGTCGCCGCCCGCGACGGGGGGCACCGCCAGGCTCTCCCCGACCGCCGGCGGCGCCGATACGTTTGAGCATTTCATCGCCGGCGAAGTGCTTCCCTACATTCGTGGGAAGTACCGCGCCCGCCATCTGACCGTCCTTGCCGGCCACTCGTTGGGCGGCCTCTTCGGGTTGTACGTGGCGGCCACCCTGAAGAACCCGTACCTGGGCATCATCGCCATGAGTCCGTCGCTCTGGTGGAACGATTCGACGGTCGCGCACGAGTACGCGGACGGCATCGCCCGCCTCGCGACCGGGCAGCGGATCTTCGTCACCAGCGGCGCGTACGAACCGCAGATCGACGTGACCGCGCGGCGGTTCATCGCCCGGCTCGACTCCCTGAAGCCCCGTGGCGTGAGCTACGCGACCCATCGATACACGGACGACACACACGCGCTCACCCCGCAGCCGAGTCTCATCGCCGGATTGCGCTTCGTGTTCGAGCCCATCTCGATTGCCCGGCTTCCCCTCTCGAGTCCGCTCTTCAGCTGGGATTCGGCGACGTTCGTCCATGTCGTCGCGACCTCCGAGACCACGTACGCCCGCGGCGCGCGCGCGCTCGGGCTTCCCGAGATGTTTCCGGAATCGCTGCTGAACGGGTACGGCCACGGCATACTCGAGGAGATGAAGCAGCCCAAGGTCGCGACGTGGGTGTTCAAACAGAACGTGGCCCACTATCCGGCGTCGGCCGGCGCGCACGACAGCTACGGCGACGGGCTCCTCGCCGAGGGCGACACCGCCAGCGCCATCGCCCAGTACGAGCAGGCGGTGAAGCTGTGGGAAGCCAAGCACGACCCGCTCGCGGCGATGGGTCGCCAGAAGTTGAAGAGGCTCGAGCCCGCCGTGCACGGGGCGGGCGGCACGCACGAGCAACAGGGCCGGTTGGGGCCCGATCGGCGAACCCATCTCGCGCGCGTGGGCTGACCGCTCCATCTTACCGAATTGTTCTGAAACCAGGGATCGGCAATCCAGGCCACCTCCCGCCGCGGCCGGCCCGTATTCCACTCCGGAGTCCTGTATGCTGTCTCGCGCCCGCCTGCTCGCCGTTGCAATCACCGCCGGCCTGTTCCCCGCAGCGCTGGCCGCCCAATCCACGCGCCTGTTGCATCAGCCCGACGTCAGCGCGCGCTACGTCGCCTTCGCGTATGCGGGCGACATATGGCTCGCGCCCAAAGACGGCGGCGATGCGCGTCGCGTGACGTCGTCGCCCACGGTGGAGAGCGATCCGCACTTCTCGCCCGACGGCAAGTGGCTGGCGTTCACCGGGGAGTACGGCGGCAACCCGGACGTCTATGTCGTGGGCGTGGACGGCGGCACGCCGCGTCGCCTCACCTGGCACCCGGGCGTCGATCAGGTGCGCGGTTGGACGCCCGACGGCACGCGCGTGGTGTTCATGTCCGGCCGCACCGGCATGCCCGACGGCGAGCCGCAACTCTGGACCGTGCCCGTGACGGGCGGATTGCCCTCGCGGCTGCCCGTGCCGCGCGCCATGGCCGGCGCCTTCTCCCCCGACGGCCAGGAGATCGCGTACCAGCTCGTGCGCCCGTGGGAAACCGAGATGCGCAACTATCGCGGCGGGCAGAACCAGCCCATCCGTGTGCTCAATGTGAGCACGCACGCCATGACCAAGCTGCCCTGGACCAACAGCCGCGACCAGCAGCCGGTGTGGCTGGGAAGCACCATCTACTTCATCTCCGATCGCGACTGGACCAACAACGTCTGGTCGTACGACACCAAGACGAAAGCACTCAAACAGATCACGCACTACGCCGACTACGAAGTCGAGAGCGTGAACACCGGCGCCGGCCTGGTGGCGTATGAGCAGGCCGGTGACGTGCATCTCTACGACCCCGCTACCGGGCAGGATCGCAAGCTGGCCATCAACGTCACCGGCGATTTCCCGTGGGCCATGCCGCACGCGGCGGACATCTCCAAGGCGCTCGTCGCGCCGCAGCTCTCGCCCACCGGTGTCCGCGCGCTGTTCGAGGCCCGCGGCGACGTGATCACGGTGCCCACCGACAAGGGCACGTGGCGCAACCTCACCAATTCCTCGGGCGTGGCCGACCGTACGCCGATCTGGTCGCCCGACGGCAAGCAGATTGCCTGGTTCAGCGACAGCACGGGCGAGTACGAGTTGATGGTGGGCGGGCAGGACGGCCTCACGCCGCCCAAGGCCTACACGCTCCAGCAGCCGACGTACTTCTACGCGCCGGCGTGGTCGCCCGACGGCAAGAAGATCCTGTTCACCGACGCCGAACTCAACCTGTGGGTGCTCGACCTCGCTACGGGCAAGGAGACGCACGTCGATCAGGGCAACTATACCTGGCCCAATCGCGACATGGCGCCCGCCTGGTCGCCCGACTCGCGCTGGGTGGCGTACACCAAACGGCTGCTCGGGTCGCAGTTCCACGCCGTGTTCGTGTACAACGTGGCCGACAACACCGCGCACCAACTCACCGACGGCCTGTCCGACGTCATCGATCCCACCTGGGACAAGAGCGGCAAGTATCTGCTGTTCCTGGCGTCCACGGACTTCGCGCTCCATACCGGCTGGCTCGATATGAGTTCGTACAACCAGCCCATCCAGCGGGGCGTGTATCTGGCGGTGCTGTCCAAGGCCGACTCCTCGCCGCTGCTGCCGCAGCCGGGCGACGAGACCGCCGAACCCGCCAAGAAGGCCAAGCCCGACAGCAATGGCCACGCCGCCGCCGCCGGTGACTCGGCCACGGTGCACATCGATTTCGACGGCTTCTCGCAGCGCATCCTGTCGCTCGACGTGCCGAGTCGCGAGTACACCGGGCTGCAGGCGGGCCGGGCCGGGGAGTTCTTCTATCTGGAGAACGTGCCCAACCACGCCGACGTGCTCCACCGCTACGATCTCAAGGAGCGCAAGGCGATCGATTTCGTGCCCGCGGCCGCCGGCCCGTTTGCGCTGTCGTTCGACGGCAAGAAGTTGTTGTACGAGGGGGCGAGCCCGGCAGGCCAGCCCAGCGGCCAGTGGGCGGTGGTGGACGCCACCGGTCCGGTGCCGGCGGCCGGCAAGGGCGCGCTGGCCACGAGCGGTCTCAAGGTGGAAGTCGATCCGATCGCCGAGTGGCGGCAGATCTTCGACGAGGCGTGGCGCATCGAGCGTGACTATCTGTACGTGGCCAACATGAACGGCGCCGACTGGCCGGCCATCAAGAAGAAGTATGAAGTGCTGTTGCCGTACGTGCGCCATCGCGCCGACCTCACGCAACTGCTGTCGGAGATGCAGGGCGAGCTGACCGTGGGCCACAGCTTCGCCGGCGGCGGCGATCTGCCGCGGGCCGACGCGCAGCCCGCTGGGTTGCTCGGCGCCGACCTCGAGGTGAGCAACGGCCGGTATCGCATTGCCAAGATCTACACCGGCGAGAACTGGAACCCGTCGCTCCGCGCGCCGCTGTCGGCGCCCGGCGTGGACGTGCACGACGGCGACTACATCCTGAGCGTGAACGGCCGCAACCTGGCGCCACCCGAGAATCCGTACGCGGCGTTCGTCGGCACGGTGGGCCAGCAGGTGCAGTTGCGCGTCAACGACCGGCCGGTCATGGACGGTTCGCGCGTGATCACCGTGGTGCCGGTGGGGAGCGACGCCGCGCTGCGCACGCGCGACTGGATCGAGTCCAACCGCCGCACGGTGGATTCCCTGTCCGACGGCCAGCTCGCGTACATCTACATTCCCGACACCGGCGAGGGCGGCTACACGAACTTCAACCGCTACTACTTCGCGCAGCAGAACAAGAAGGGCGCGGTGATCGACGAGCGGTTCAACCACGGTGGCAGCATCGCCGACTACATGGTGGACATCATGACCCGCCAGCTGCACGGCTACTTCAGCCAGCGGCTGGGCGACCGGTACGACGCCGTGACCGCGCCGGCGGCCGCCATCTGGGGCCCGAAGGTGCTGATCATCAACGAGATGAGCGGCTCCGGTGGCGACATGTTCCCGTACATGTTCCACCAGATGAAGATCGGGCCGCTCATCGGGACCAAGACGTGGGGCGGGCTCGTGGGGTGGGGCGGGGAGCCGCGCCTGCTCGACGGCGGATTCATCAGCGCGCCCAGCACCGGTTTCTACAATCCTGATGGCCAGTGGGACGTGGAGAACAAGGGCGTGGCACCCGACATCGAGGTGGAGCAGACGCCGGCACAGCGGCTTGCGGGGCACGATCCGCAGTTGGAGCGGGCGGTGGCGGAAGCGATGAAGCTGCTCAGGGAGCACCCGGTGGAATTGAAGAAGGTGCCGGCCGGTCCGGATCGCGTGCATCCCAAGGGCGGAGGGTGAGGGCGGGCGCGGTAGCGCTTCGGCCGGGTGCAGCTCCAGCATCCGGGCATGAACGACTCTGATACGGACCACAACGGACGGAACGGACGACTACGGAGACTACTCGAGTGGGTAGCGGCGCTCTGTCGCAACCACTCCAGGTCCGTGGTTGTCCGTTCGCTCCGTCGGTTGTCCGTATCCGAATCGTGAGTCCCCAGCCGCGCCCATTGGCACCCCCGGCGCATCAACGGACCGGAATCGAACCCCAACGACCTACCATCGGGCGACGGGCAGAACCGCACCGAGCGCCAACCCGGCCACGTACAGCCATCCGAACAGCCGGTTGTGCACCAAGCACACGCGATGGTACCAGAGCGGCCACCCGACGTACCCAGCGGGCGGTTCGCTCGGCGCCGGCGCCGACATGACGCGGATGGCGCGGACGGCCCGCGGAAGCGCGAACACCACCAGCAACGCGAACGGGGTCAGCATGCCCATCGCGACGCCGGCCCCGATGATCACGTACATGAGCACCACCGCCGTGCGGTTGAGCACGCGCGCCCAGCGTTCGCCGAGCACCACCGGCAGCGTGCGTTGGTGCTTGCCTGCGTCGAACACGCGCTGGTCGATATGCTTGCCCACCAGAATCGACATCACGCCGAGCCCGTACGGAACCGACGCCAGCAGCGCGGCCTCGGATCCGTGCCCCGTGATCACGTAGTAGCCGCCCGCCACCATGAGTGGGCCCCACACCACGAACGCGGCGAGTTCACCCAGCCCCAGTTCCTTGAGCGCGCGCGGCGCGGCGTCGTACGCCCAGAGCAGCAGCGCGCCGGCGGCCACGAGCAGGGCGGCGTCGCGGCCGCGCAGCGCGATGAAGTACACGCCGATGGCGACGGCGATCGCCGCCAGCGCCAGCAGCCCGGTCACGAGCAGCCGCGCGCTCACCGCGCCGCTGAGCAGCGGATGCACCGTGTACCGTCGCCGCGGCGAATCGTCGGTGTCGTGCCCCCGCCGCGCTCCGAAGTAGTCGTTGGACAGGTTGCTGATCATGTGCAGCACCACGTATCCCACCAGCACCAGCGCGAAGGGCACTGCCGCCAGCTGCCGGTCGGTGAGCGCCAGCAGCCCGGCCAGGAGCGCCGCCTGGAACGAGATCACCAGAATCACGCTGCGCGCGGAATACAGGAACCGCGCGATGGGATCGAGGGTGACCAGATCCTCGGCGAGCGGCGGATAGAATCCGGTGAAGGCGCGCGCCCACTCGCGGGGGCCGCGACCGGCGGGCCGCCGGCCTGTGGGAACGGGGGAGGGGCCCCCGGGTGAAGATGTCGCCATGCGAACGCGTGCCTCCAGTAAGGAACACGGGGCGTGGCACATCGTGCCGCGCGCGCCGCGTTCGAGTCCCTATAATACAAATGTCTTCTTCCCGGTTCCACACATGGTCAAACCGCAGCGCAAAACTCACAATTCCGCCAGATCACCGATCACGCTCGCCCTCGACATCGGGGGCACGGGGCTCAAGGCAACGGTCCTCGACGCAAAGGGGCGGATGCTCGTCGATCGTGTGCGGGTGGAGACGCCCGACCCCGCGCCGCCCCGGGTGATGGTCAACGCGCTCGTGGAGCTGGTGAAGCCGCTGCCGGTGTACGACCGCATCTCGGTGGGCTTTCCGGGTGTGGTGCGCGACGGGTGCGTGGTCACCGCCCCGCACTTCGGCGACGAGGTGTGGAAAGACTTTCCACTGGCCGACACGTTGCGCCGCCGGCTCGGCAAGCCCGCGCGCGTGCTCAACGACGCCGACGTGCAGGGCTACGGGGCTGTGAAGGGGCGGGGGCTGGAATTCGTCATCACCCTCGGCACCGGCCTGGGATCGGCGCTCTTCCGCGACGGCGACCTGATGCCGCACATGGAGTTCGCCCAGTTTCCCTTCCGCAAGCACAAGACCTTCAACGACTATGTGGGCGACGCGGCCCGGAAGACGCACGGCGCGAAAAAGTGGAACAAACGCGTGGCCCGGGTCCTCGAGGCCTTTCGCGTATTGCTCGACTTCGACGTGCTGTATGTTGGGGGCGGCAACGCCCGGCACGTGGCGCTGGATCTGCCGGGCGATGTGCAACTCGTGTCGAACGAGGACGGGCTGACGGGCGGCGTGAAGCTGTGGGGCTAGCACCGCCGGCGCCGCGGCGCGCTAGCGCAACGGCGGTCGCTCGACGATCTCGAACCAGTAGCGGCCGGTCACTTTCAGCGATTCCACGAGCCCCGAAAACGTGACCGGCTTGGCGATGAACGAGTTGGCGCCAAGTTGATAGCTGGTGGCGATGTCCTCTTCCTGCCGCGACGTGGTGAGCACGACGATCGGGATGTCGCGCAGATTGTCGTCGGCCTTGATTTCCCGGAGACACTCGCGTCCGTTCTTCTTCGGCATGTTGAGGTCGAGAAGGATCAGTCCCGGTCGTGGGGCCTTGCCGTTCTGGCCGCTGTAGGCGCCGCGGCGGTGCAGGTAGTCCATCAACTGCTCCCCGTCTTCCACGTATCGAATGTCGTTCGACAGGTGGGCCTGCGCGAGCGCCTGGCTCGTGAGCAAACGATCGTCTTCGTCATCGTCACAGATGAGAATCGTGACGGGAATGGCGCTGGTGCCTAGCGTCGTCACATGTCCGCCGCGGTAAGTTGCGTGAAGGGCAGGAGCACCGTGAACGCGGCGCCCTGTCCGGGCGTGCCGGTTGCGGCAATCGACCCGCCGTGATGCTCAGCAATACTCCGGCAAATGGCGAGGCCAATGCCGGACCCTGCATATTCGGTGCGTCCGTGGAGTCGCTCGAACATTCCGAAGATCCGCTCGGCGTAGTGGTTGCCGAAGCCGATCCCGTTGTCGCGCACCGTGAGGGCGCAGTGGCCGATGTCGCGAGCGTGCGCCTCGATGTGCACCGCCAGCGGCACACCGGGGCGCCGGTATTTGAGCGCATTGCCGATCAGATTCTGTAACAACTGGCGCATCTGGAGCGGATCGGCGTCAATGACCGGAAGGTCGGCCACCTCCACCCGCCCCTCGGCGTCGGCGATCGAGGTCTCGAGATCGGCAATCACTTCGCGCGCGACGCGGCCCAGATCCACGGGCGCGAACGGCTGCGCCCTGGTCGTGACCTGCGCGTAGGCCAGCAGGTCGCTGACCAGCGTGCGCATGCGACTCGCCGCATTGAGCATCCGTCCCAGGAACTCCCGCGACTCGGCGTCGAGGGTCGGCCCGGCGGTCGCGCTGAGCCGCTCGCCGAACGACAGAATCTTGCGCAACGGCTCCTGCAGGTCGTGCGACGCCACCGACGCGAATGCGTTGAGGGCGGCGTTCGAACGCTCGAGTTCGCGGCGTTGCGCGGCCAGCAGTTGTTCGGCGCGCCGCCGCTCCGTGACGTCCTCGATGGCCAGCAGGATCATGCGCGGCACGTGCTGGCCGTACGAGATCAGCCGTGCGTTCAGCAGCATGACCTTGCGACCAATGCCGGGGAACACGTGCTCGACGTCGAAATCATCGAGCTGTGCCTGCAGCGGAAGATGATGGTGCAGCAGCGTGTGGAGCGGCGCGATATCCCACTGTCCATTGCCCAGCGCGAAGATGCTCTCGCCGATCGTGTCGCCGGCCGTGACCTCGAACGTGCGGAAGAACGAGCGATTGGCGTGCGTGACGCGGAAATCGCCGTCGAGCACCAGGAGGGGCTCACGCACGGCGTCCACGATGTCGGCGAGCAGCCCGAGGGCGGTGTATGCGTCCGCGACCGCGTCGCCTGGCGGCGTCGTCTGATCAACCTGCGTCTCGCGCCCCACGGCACTTCCCCGATTCGAGAGGTCGCGAATCCAAGGCGTCGCGGCGCGGCCGGCGGAAGTGCCGGGGCCGGATCAGCGTGCCATGGGGGATCGCGTCGACTCGTACAGATGCAAACGGTTCTGGCCGGTCGCTGCATCGGACAACCGGCCAACTCATGTACCGTAGCGGATACGAGTGGTGGGCGATAGAGCACATTGGTCGCAGATTGGCAGTACACCTTTCGTGCGATGGTCGGCTGCAAACCCTCGCGCTACCCATTCTGGACCTCACGCGATGCGAGAGGCGTGCGCCTGGAATCTACCGAGCGCGCTCAGCCGTGCGGCAGATGCCGTTGTTCACGTCCTTGAATCCTGTGGAGGGATTCCCATGCTGTCCTTTTCGCGCTTTGCCATGCTCGCCGCCGCGTTCTGCGTGGCCGCTCCCCTCGCCGCCCAGCAGGCGTCGCTCGAGATGTCCGTTCCCGTCACCGTCTCGGCGGTCGTCGCGACACCGGCGCCCGCGGCCGCCGTCACGCCCACTGCGTCCGTCGGGCCGCTGCTGCAGCCGGCCGCCGTTAGCGTCCGCACCCATGCGGCGCCGGCCGCGATGCTCCCCGCCCAGTATGGCGACAATTCGCAGAACGTCGCTCTGATGGTGGTCGGCGGCGCCGGACTCATCGTCGGCGCGGTGATCGGCGGCCGCTCAGGCACGATCGTGATGCTCGGCAGCGGCATTCTCGGCCTGGTCGGGTTGTTCCGCTATCTCCAGTAGCGCCAGAAAGATCGGAGCGCACCGGTCGGGCGCGCGGGGGGGGGCTGCCCCGCGTGCCCGCCCGCCCGCTAGCAATTCCGGACCGAAGACGGCAGATTACGCTATCCGGGTAGTCTGCCGTGTTGTGTTGGCGCATGATGATGCCGCCAGCTGGACCGCCCCGAGACCCTCTTGTCCGCTCCTGCATGATCACGGTCGCCATCATCGAGGACAATCGCTTGGTGCGCGAAGGCATGGCCGACATGCTCAACGCACTGCCCGACGTCAAGGTCGTGCTCGCCGCCACCAGCCTCGAATCCGAGTTGCTGAAGGAGGCGCAGCCGCGCGTCGTGTTGCTCGACGTCGGTCTGCAGGACAAGCACAGCCTGCGCCTCGCCGAGACCGTCATGAAGGAGATGGCGGACTCGCGGGTCATCGTCATGGACCTGCTCCCCGCGCATGAGGAGATCGCGCAGTTCGTCAACGCCGGGGTGGCCGGGTTCATTCTGAAGGACGCCACGTTCGACGACTTCGTGGAGACCATTCGATCGGTGGCCGATGGGGCCCGCGTGTTGCCGCCGCGGATGACCGGCACGCTGTTCTCCCAGATCGCCCAGGCCGCCGTGCAGCGGGGCGGGGCGGTGGCGCTCGAGGCCGTGCGGATGACCCCGCGGGAGCGCGAGGTGATTGCGCTGATCGCCGTCGGCATGAGCAACAAGGAAATGGCGCAACGGCTGAACATCGCGACGCATACGGTCAAGAGCCACGTGCGCAACATCATGGATAAATTGGCGCTGCATACGCGGTTGCAGATCGCCGCCTACGCGCACGACCAGGACGACTAGCAGCGGCCGGTCCGGCGTCGTCGCTCTCCCCACAATTCGCGAGATCACGCCTCCCCCCCCAAAGGGAGTAGACCCTCTTTCACCTGTTCAGGCGATACGAGAGATCGTTGGCGTGCACTAACCTCAAGACATCTCCCGGCGACGGCTCCTGCCGCGCCTCGGAGTGACTCGCCGAGGTCGGTGGCGAGCCCGCTCGCCCCTCTCCTCACGGCCGCTGCGCCGAGGACTTAATGTCACGATCCCCCATCGCCGGACTGCTCGCGTTCGGCCTCCTCGCGTGCGCCGGTGCCGAGAGCAAGGACCTCGCCGGCAAGGGCGGCGCGGCCGCCAATGCCGCCACCGCCACCGCCGCCGCCCCCGCCACGTCCCGGACGTTGGCCAGCGGCACTGCCGTGTCGGCGACCATCCAGGATTCGATCAACTCGCGCACCAACACCGTCGGCCAGCACGTCAACGCCGTCGTCACCGCCGACGTCATGGATGACGCCGGTCATGTTGTGATCCCCGGCGGATCGGCGATCGTCCTCGCGATCTCGGAGCTGGGACCGGCGCTGAACTCCGGTCAGAAGGACGGCGCCATCGCGCTCCGCGTCGTCTCGGTGACCGTGGGCGGCAACACGTATGAGCCCAGTGCCAGCGTCGGCGTGGTGCCTCACACACTCGTCGGCCGCGGCGTCACGAAGAGCGCCGTCGGCAACGTCGTTGTCGGCACGGCCGTGGGCGCGGCTGTCGGACAGGCCGTCAGCAAGAATCAGAAGGGCACGATCATCGGCGGCGCCATCGGCGCCGTGGCCGGCGGCGCTCGCGCCGCGACCATCGCCGACCGTGACGTGGTCGTCACGCCGGGCACGCCGATCACCATCACGCTCACGCAATCGCTGCAGATCTCCGCGAACTAAGGCGCGTCCGCGCTCATTCGCGTTCCCATGCACCAGTTCAGAGGATGTCTTCTATGAAAC
>Ga0307375_10002094_pt1 | contig 20860 bp, 14 predicted proteins | sample TR1MG_FD_202531 | JGI IMG/M metagenome (GOLD analysis project Ga0307375, IMG submission 202531) | Soil microbial communities from Risofladan, Vaasa, Finland - TR-1 | ecosystem: Environmental > Terrestrial > Soil > Coastal area > Acid sulfate soil | place: Finland: Risofladan, Vaasa | collected...
AAAAAACTCGCGCCTGATATGCCGCTGGAAATCGAGGAGAACATCACCGCAAATCTCGACACGCTGCTGCACAACGGCAAACTGGATGTCATCATCATCGCGTTGCCGTTCGGCGATTCGGGTATTGCCACGAAAGCGGTATATGACGAGCCGTTCGAGGTGGTGGTTGACAACGAACACCGCTGGGCCAATCGGCGCAGCATCAAGGCCGAGGAACTCTCCGCAGAGAAAGTGCTACTGCTCGATTCCGGGCACTGCTTCAGCAATCAGGTCGCCGAGGCTTGCCCGGAACTGAACCGCAAGGGGGCGGATATTCAGCAGGGTACCTCGTTTGAAACCATACGCAACATGGTCGCCTCAGGACTTGGCATCACCGTGCTGCCCGCTTCGGCGAACAGCGCGCGATATCGCAACAAGCTTCTGAAGGTAATACCGTTCACCAATCCCGCGCCGTCGCGGCGCATCGCGCTGGCATGGCGCAAGAGTTTCGCCCGGGGGCAGGCTATCGAGGTGCTCGCACAAGCCATTGCACAAGCCAAAATATCCGGCATCAAACTATTGCGATAAGATCAAATGATGCCGAAAAATGATTTGCCATACCGCGGAAATACCCTGCTCAGACGCAGCTATAGCCTGATCGCACCGCTCTATGACATGTTCGTGGCGCGTCCGTTGATGCATGCACGCATCCGTTCGTTGCGCGCCTTGCCGGCGATACATGCAGGGAAGGTATTGTTGAGCGGCATCGGCACCGGACTCGACCTGCCCCTGCTGCCGAAGCTGCACCGCTACACCGCACTCGACTTCAACGGCGCAATGCTGGAACGGGCCAAGCCGCGCGGCGCGGGTTTGCAAGTGGAGTGGGTGCTGGGCGACAGCATGGCCTTGCCGTTTTGCGACGCGCATTTCGATCATGCCGTGCTGCACCTGATCCTTGCCGTTGTGCCGCAACCCGGGCGATGCCTGAGCGAGGCTGCCCGTGTGCTCAAACCCGGCGGAACCATTATCGTCCTCGACAAATTCCTGCGCCCGCAGCAAACCGCATTGCTGCGCCGCGCGCTCAATCCCTTGTCGCGCCGCATTGCCACACGCATGGACGTGGTGTTCGAGGAAGTATTGAGCGGGGTGCCGCAGTTGCAAAAAGTCAGCGACATGCCGTTGCTTGCCGGGGGATGGTTTCGCGGGATCGTGTTGCAAAAGAAATGAACGGTTGAACTGAACAGGGCTGCCGCTTCGTTGTACTATTCCGCCATCCGCCAGGCAAGGAGCTTCACGACATGCTGATCTGGTCAGAACTGCTAGTTTGTCTTGCCGTTATCGGCTACGCGGGCTACTTCCTGTCCCGCTACGGAGACATCATCGCCGAGAAAACCGGCATGTCCGCTTCCTGGGTCGGCCTGATCCTGTTGTCCACCGCCACCTCGCTGCCCGAGCTGGCGACCGGGATTTCTTCCGTCAGCTTTGCCGATGCGCCGAACATCGCGGTAGGTGATGTGCTGGGCAGCACGGTATTCAACCTCGCCATCCTGGTGATGCTGGATGGTCTGTACAAACGCGAGACCCTGTATAGCCGCGCCGGACAGGGACACATCCTGTCGGCTTCGTTGGGCTCGATATTGATCGCTTTTGCCGGCTTCAGCCTGCTGCTGGATCAGGCGGGGATGAGCCCAAAATTCGGTCATGTGGGGTTTTATTCGCCATTCATCGTGCTGGTCTACCTGGTTGCGATGCGCGCCGTTTACAGCTATGAGCACCGCACTTTGGCCCAATACACCGAGGTGTCCGCCGAACGCTATCCGGATGTGACGCTGCGCAGCGCCGTAAAAGGCTATGCACTGTCAGCAGGCGCGGTGGTGATAGCCGGCACATGGTTGCCGTTCATTGCAAACGATCTGGCCGAATTGATGGGCTGGGGAAAAAGCTTTGTCGGCACCCTGCTGGTGGCGGGCGTCACCTCCGCTCCTGAAGTGGCGGTCACCATTTCTGCGTTGCGCATCGGCGCGCTGGACATGGCGATCGCCAATCTGTTGGGCAGCAACCTGTTCGATATCCTGATCCTGGCGATTGACGACCTTTTTTACAGCAAGGGATCGCTGCTTGCCAACGTAAATGCAAGCCACGCGCTGACCGCATTTACCGCGGTGATGATGAGCTCGCTGGTGGCCGTGGGTTTGACCTTCCGCCCACAGGGGCGCGCGGTGCTGGGACTGACCTGGGTAAGTCTGGGATTGTTCATGCTGTATGTGCTCAACTCATGGATACTTTTCGAACATGCACATTGACTACACCAACTGGCACAGGCTGACCGTCGACGAAGTCGCGCAGCGTCTGGAGACGACGCCGAACGGCCTGAGTCCGGAACAAGCAGCAAAACGGCTGGCGCACTTCGGCGCAAACGAACTAAAGGAAAAGCGCGCGCGTTCACCGTGGCGCATGCTGCTCGACCAGTTCTCCGATTTCATGATCATCGTGCTGATCATCGCGGCGATCATTTCCGGCTTTGTCGGCGATATCGAGGACACCATCGCGATCATCGTGATCGTGATCCTGAATGCGGTGATCGGATTCGTCCAGGAATACCGGGCGGAGCGCGCGATGGCGGCGCTCAAACGCATGGCCGAAGCGGGCGCCCATGTGTTGCGCGATGGCCAACTGAAAATCATCAATGCTTCCGAATTGGTCCCGGGCGATGTGGTGCTGCTGGAAGCGGGCAATGTGGTTCCCGCCGATTTGCGCATCATCGAAACAGCGCGGTTCAAGATTGACGAGTCTGCACTCACCGGAGAATCGGTTGCGGTGGAAAAGCAAACCCAGGCCCTGGCCATCGCTGCCGTACCGCTGGGCGACAAAATCTGCCTGGCATACAAGGGCACCATCGTCACCTACGGCCGTGCGCGCGGCATGGTGGTGGCGACCGGCATGAACAGCGAATTGGGCAAGATCGCCGCACTGCTCAGCGAGGACGGCGAGATGAAAACGCCGATGCAAAAACGACTGGCGCTATTCGGCAAGCGATTGGCATTGGCTGCGCTGGCAATCTGTGTGCTGGTGTTCATTGTCGGTGTAATGCGCGGCGAGCCGTTGCTGTTGATGTTCATGACCGCGATCAGCCTGGCGGTGGCGGCCATACCCGAGGCACTGCCCGCGGTCGTGACGATCTCGCTGGCATTGGGGGCGCGCAAGCTGGTGAAACAGCATGCACTGATCCGCCGCCTGCCCGCTGTGGAAACGCTGGGATCGGTCACTTTTATCTGCTCCGACAAGACCGGCACGCTCACCCAGAATAAAATGCACGTGACGGCGGTCTACACTGACGGTGCGTTGTGCGACCCGTTGCGTGACGTGAAGGAGACTGAACCCTGGCCGGAATTTTTTCACGCCCTGGCATTAAGCAACGACGCGCATCTGGATCGGCACAACAAGGCACAGGGCGAACCGACCGAGGCCGCCCTGCTGCATGCCGCGCAAATAGCGGGTTACGACAAGACGGCACTGGAACAGGAAACGCCGCGCCTCAAGGAATTGCCGTTCGATTCCGAGCGCAAGCGCATGACCACCTTTCATGGTGAGGCTGGATCTGTCATCGCCTATACCAAGGGTTCGCCCGAATCGATATTGCCCCGTTGCAATCGTGTGCTGATGGCTGGCGGAGAGCGAAACATCGATCCGGGGGCTTTGTTGAAACAGGCCGAAACCATGGCTGCAAACGGCCTGCGGGTACTGGCGGTCGCGTACCGCCGCTGGACTGGGTTACCCTCGAGCGTACTGCCTGACGAGCTGGAGCGCGAGCTGGTATTTCTCGGCTTCGCCGGCCTGATCGATCCGCCGCGCGGCGAAGTGAAGGCGGCGGTCGCAGAGTGCAGGTCGGCCGGCATCACCCCGGTGATGATCACCGGAGACCATCCCGCCACCGCGCGCGCCATTGCGCGCCAGCTCGGCATCCTCCCGGACAGCGACGGGCGGGTGATGACCGGGACAGAGCTGGCGTCGCTCGATCAGGAGGCATTCGAGGCCGAGGTGGCAAAAGTGCGCGTTTATGCGCGTGTCGATCCTGCCCAGAAGATCAGGATCGTCAGGGCGCTGCAGGACAAAGGCGAAGTGGTGGCGATGACAGGCGACGGTGTCAATGACGCGCCCGCCCTCAAGGCTGCCAACATCGGCATCGCGATGGGCAAGGGCGGCACCGATGTGGCGCGCGAAGCGGCGCACATGGTGCTGCTCGACGATAACTTTGCCACCATCGTGCATGCGGTGCGGCATGGACGCCGCCTCTACGACAACATCCGCAAATTCATCCGTTACGCGGTGACCACCAATTCGGCGGAAATCTGGACCATCTTCCTCGCCCCGTTTATGGGGCTGCCGATTCCGCTGCTGCCGATACACATACTGTGGATCAACTTGGTCACCGACGGTCTGCCTTCTCTCGCGCTCACTGCAGAACCCGCCGAACGCGGCATCATGCGGCGCCCGCCAAGGCCGGCACAGGAAAGCATTTTTGCGCACGGCATGTGGCAGCACATGCTTTGGGTGGGCTTGCTTATGGCGGCATGCACACTGATGGTCCAGGCTTGGGCGTTGCGCAACGGCTCGGCGCACTGGCAGACCATGGTGTTCACTGTGCTGACGATATCCCAGCTCGTCCATGTCATGGCGATACGTTCAGAAAAGGAATCGTTGTTCTCCATCGGGTTGTTTTCCAATAGACCGATGACGCTGACCATCATCGTTACTTTCTTGCTGCAAATGGCGACCATTTACGTGCCCGCGCTCAACCCCATCTTCAAAACCGAACCGCTCGATGGCAGCGAACTGGCGGCATGTCTGGCGATTGCCGGTATTGTGCTGTTGGCAGTGGAAATAGAGAAATGGCTGATGCGGCGCGAGTGGATCTATCGCACGTCATGACAGCCGTGATGAAATTGCCGATCATTTTAATTTGCTGCGGGTATTTGCATTCAACGAACCCGACACCAAATCTTGAATCGGGAGGATCGCGGTTTCGGAACCGCACCTTGAGCGGTTAGAATGTATTGCGTTGGCAGTATTGCCGGAATGCTGAATGATTTTTCACGGAGACATACTGATGAAACGCGTGATCCTGTTGATATCCCTGCTGTCCATGCCGCTGATGGCGTACGCTTCAGAGGGTGTCACACGTCTCGACCTGACCAATAACTGGGTGGGTATCGCCTCCGTGGTGTTGTTCTTCATCGCGTACCTGGCGGTGATGGCCGAGGAATTCACGCTGTTGCGCAAATCCAAGCCGGTGATGCTGGCGGCGGGAATCATCTGGGCGCTGATCGCCTGGTATTACCAGTCGCATGACATACCGCACGTGGTCGAAACAGCGCTGCGCCACAACCTTGAAGAATATGCCGAACTGATGCTGTTCCTGATCGTCGCGATGACCTACATCAACGCGATGGAGGAACGCAACGTGTTCGAGGCGCTGAGATCGTGGCTGATCAGCAAGGGGTTCGGTTATCGCGCACTGTTCTGGGTGACTGGGTGGATCGCCTTCTTCCTGTCCGGTTTGGCCGACAACCTGACCACGGCATTGCTGATGGGGGCAGTGGTCGTGGCAGTGGGACATGGCAACCGTAAATTTGTGGTGCTGGGCTGTATCAACCTGGTCGTGGCGGCCAATGCCGGCGGGGCATTTTCCCCGTTCGGCGATATCACCACGCTGATGGTGTGGCAGAAGAACATCATCGCCAGCAACGGTCCGGTCGGTTTCTGGACGTTCTTTTACCTGTTCATTCCCGCCATGGTGAATTTCGTCGTGCCGGCCGTGATCATGCATTTCTTTGTGCCGACCGGTAAGCCCGAAGGCGGCGGCAAGATGGTCAGCATGAAACGCGGCGCACTTACTATCGTGGCCTTGTTCATCTTCACCATTGCACTTGCGGTGAGCTTCCACAGCAAGCTGGGATTGCCGCCGGTCATCGGCATGCTGACCGGAATGGGTGTGCTGAAATTCTATGCCTTCTACCTGCGGATAACCAGCAGCGGCCGGGCGCAGGCCCATGTCTCGCAGATCGGCAGCCCGATTGCATTCGACATCTACCGCGAAGTGGCACGCTCGGAGTGGGATACATTGTTCTTTTTTTACGGAGTGGTGATGTGCGTGGGCGGGCTCGGCTTTATCGGCTACCTGGGCCTGATATCGCAAATCATATACGTGGACTGGGGCGCCACCCATGCCAATATCGCTGTCGGGGTGATCTCTGCCGTGGTGGATAACATCCCGGTGATGTTCGCGGTGTTGACCATGCAACCCGACATGTCCGTAGGGCAGTGGTTGCTGGTGACGCTGACGGCCGGGGTCGGCGGTTCGCTGCTGTCGATCGGTTCGGCGGCCGGTGTCGCGTTGATGGGGCAGGCGCGCGGTGTTTACACTTTCTTTGGCCACCTGAAATGGACCCCGGTGATCGCACTGGGCTACGCGGCCAGCATCGCAGCGCACATGACGCTCAATCATGCGGTATTTTGAGCACCGGCTGCATCTATCAAGCATACATAAACAATAATTCGATTTTGGGAAAATCCCGGATGAAGCGCATTATCACGACACTGCTCATGCTGTTCATGCCGCTGATGGCGTACGCTTCAGAGGGTGTCACACGTCTCGACCTGACCAATAACTGGGTGGGTATCGCCTCCGTGGTGTTGTTCTTCATCGCGTACCTGGCGGTGATGGCCGAGGAATTCACGCTGTTGCGCAAATCCAAGCCGGTGATGCTGGCGGCGGGAATCATCTGGGCGCTGATCGCCTGGTATTACCAGTCGCATGACATACCGCACGTGGTCGAAACAGCGCTGCGCCACAACCTTGAAGAATATGCCGAACTGATGCTGTTCCTGATCGTCGCGATGACCTACATCAACGCGATGGAGGAACGCAACGTGTTCGAGGCGCTGCGTTCATGGTTGATACACAAGGGATACGGCTACCGGGCGCTGTTCTGGGTGACAGGCATCCTGGCGTTTTTTATTTCATCGGTTGCCGACAACCTGACCACGGCATTGCTGATGGGGGCGGTGGTAATGGCGGTCGGGCACGGCAACAAACGGTTTGTTGTGCTGGCCTGTATCAATCTGGTCATCGCGGCCAATGCCGGCGGGGCATTCTCCCCGTTCGGCGATATCACCACGCTGATGGTGTGGCAGAAGAACATCATCGCCAGCAACGGTCCGGTCAGCTTCTGGACGTTCTTTGCTCTGTTCATTCCCGCATTTGTGAATCTGCTTGTGCCGGCGGCAATCATGTATTTCTTCGTGCCCAATGAAAAACCGGCAACGGGCGGCGAAAAGGCAGCGATGAAACGCGGCGCGCTTCCCATTGTGGCGTTGTTCATGTCGACCATCGTGTTGGCGGTCAGCTTCCACAGCTGGCTGGGATTGCCGCCGGTGATCGGCATGCTGACCGGGTTGAGCCTGCTGAAGTTCTATGCATACTTTTTGAAGACCGCAGACAAACGCACCCGGTCCGGCTATTCGACGGGTGAAAACATCGGCAGCCCGGTTGCGTTCGACATCTACCGGGAAGTGGCGCGCGCAGAATGGGATACCCTGTTCTTCTTCTATGGCGTGGTGATGTGCGTGGGCGGGCTCGGCTTCATCGGCTATCTTGCGATGATCTCCCATGCGATTTACGGCGGGTGGGGGGCGACCTACGCCAATATCGCCATCGGGCTGGTCTCCTCGGTAATCGACAACATACCGGTTATGTTTGCGGTGTTGACCATGCAACCCGATATGTCCGTCGGGCAATGGTTGCTGGTGACGATGACGGCCGGGGTCGGCGGTTCGCTGCTGTCGATCGGTTCGGCGGCCGGTGTGGCATTGATGGGACAGGCGCGCGGGACCTATACCTTCTTCGGCCACCTGAAATGGACCCCGGTGATCGCGCTGGGTTATGCGGCCAGCATTGCGACGCACCTGTTGATTAACCGCAGCTTGTTCTGATGCCGCTGTAACGGCGCTCGGCGCGAATTCAGGACCGGCAGTTTGAACTTGACGCGGAACTGCTAATGCACATAAAATTCCCGACCATTTAATTAAGGTATAACCCCATGAGCACAGACATCAAGCAACGTATCAAAGAGCAGGTCACCACGCATCCGGTGGTGTTGTACATGAAAGGCAGCCCGCAGTTTCCGCAGTGCGGATTTTCTGCCAACGCTGTGAAAATTCTGAGCGCACTGGGCGTGAAAGAATTATTTACGGTGGACGTGTTGCAAGATCCCGAAATCCGCCAGGGTGTCAAGGATTACGCCAATTGGCCGACAGTGCCGCAGCTGTATATCAAGGGTGAATTTGTCGGCGGCTCGGATATCATGACCGAGATGTACCGGAGCGGGGAACTCAAGCAGCTTCTGGCTGACTAGTCCGCGGGCATGTCGTATTCGATTTTCCGATTACGAATTTCACCCTCCTCATCTGTACTGAATAGCTATTCCTTGTCCTGCGGAGTGGGGCAGGGATAGCGCAATCCCTGCGCATCAATCCCGCATGGGCCTTCTGCCCTTCCGGCGCAAGCAGCCCGCGGCTTTTCGTTTGCCATTAAATCCCGACAACACGGCAAAATTTATGCAGCAAAATTTCAATGCGCAATATTGTGCAACGCCCTTCCTGTGCTACAGTTACAGCAATTAATCAATTAGCAGGTTTAACTAGCGGATTTCTCTCAATTTGCGGTGGTGAACAGTACGTGTTGGAACCGGAAAAGCGATCAGCCAATGACAAATCTTATGCAAGAACGATTTATCGACGTAAAACCGCAACCCATTGAGGCTGCCGACTTGCTGGTTGCCTATCTGGAACAAATCGGTGTCGAGTTTGTGTTCGGTGTGCCCGGCGGCGCGATCGAGCCACTGTACAACGCGATGGCGCGCAGCGCGCGGCGTGGCGGACTACGCCCGGTTGTTGCAAGACATGAAACAGGCGCTGCCTTCATGGCCGACGGCTATTCCCGTGAATCGGGCAAGCTAGGCGTGTGCTGTTCCACTTCTGGACCGGGCGCCACCAACCTGATTACCGGCGTGGCCTGCGCTTATGAAAACGAAATTCCGATGCTGGTCATCACCGGCCAGCCATCATTGCGTTTGCTGGGTCGGGGAGCGTTGCAGGAAACATCCGGCGCCGGCATAGATACTGTATCCATGTTTCGCACCTGCACCCGCTACAGCGCGCTGATATCCCATCCGGACCAATTGGAAAGACAATTGACCAATGCGCTGCTGAGCGCATACCAGCCGACAACCGGCCCGGTTCACCTCAGCATCCCGATGGATGTGCTGCGCTCTACGATGAAAAACGGTGCGGCCTACAATCTGGCGCATTTGCTCAAACCAATGGCTGCCGTCGATGATACAGCGGTGCGCGAACTGCAGGCGATCGTGGCGAAGACGAAGAAAGTGGTAGTACTCATCGGCAGCGGCTGCGGCGAAGCAATCGAACTCATCATTGAGCTGGTGGAAAGGATGGGCGGGGTGTTTGTGGTTACGCCGGATGCCAAGGGACATATCAGCCCGCGTCATCCTTTGTACCGGGGCGTGTTTGGCTTTGCAGGACACCGGTCTGCCGTCGCAGCGGTGGAGGACAAGGGCGTGGACCTGATCCTGGTCGTTGGTTCCAACCTGAGCGAGTGGACCAGCAACGGTTGGAGCGAAGCGGTGCTGAACAACCGGCTGGTGCATATTGATCCATTGGAAGCACACCTGGCGCGCTCGCCGATGGCACGCCTGCATGTGAGAGGCGCGATCCGCCCGGTGTTCGAACGGGTATTGCGTACCCTGCGCAGGGAAGGTCCGGAACAGATATCCGTTGGCGAGAAGCGAAAATTCAAAAAAGTTTCCGTTGGAGACCCGTTCAAACCGGCATCCGCCGATGCGCCCATCAAACCGCAGTATCTTATGCGCGAACTCGGCTGGCGCAGTCCGCCCGATACGCGCTTCCTGACCGATACCGGTAACAGCACAATCTGGGGTATTCATAATCTGGCCATGCACGACCACCGGCCCAGCACAGGAGGCTGGATGCGCGTCACGATGAATTTCGCACCGATGGGTTGGGCCATCGGCGGCGCGGTGGGTACTGCGCTGGCCAACCGTGCAGTGCCGGTGGTCTGCGTCACGGGTGATGGCAGCCTGCTGATGAATGGCCAGGAAATGACCGTGGCATTGACCGAGAAACTCACCGTGCTGTTCGTGATACTCAACGATGCGGCGCTGGGCATGGTGAAGTTTGGCCAGCGCATGGCCGGTGCCGAGCAGGTAGCTTTCGAATTGCCGGCAGTCGATTTTAAAATGATGGCCGAATCCATGGGCATCCCCGGTCATGTGGTTCGCACCGCAGAGGATTTTGACAAGCTCGATCTCGATGTGATCCTGCGCCATCCCGGCCCGACCGTGCTGGATGTTCGAGTGGACAGAAACGAAGCGCCGCCGATGGAATTGAGACTCAGAACTTTAGGACGATGAGATAAATATGGAAATCATACACACCCGCATCTGGCAGGAACAAGCCGAACCAGATAACGCATTCGCTGCGCTGTCTTGCCATTGCCACGGTTACGATGTCTACGGTGAGTTGCTTGCCCAAGCCAGCTGGATCGAATATCTGTTCCTGCTGTTTAGAGGCGAAGCACCCACGAAGCAACAAGCCAGATTATTGGAAGGCCTGGCGATCGCGCTGGCGAATCCCGGGCCGCGCGATGCGGCCGTGCATGCCGCGATGTGCGGCGGGGTCGGCGGTTCCACCTCGGCATCCTGTTTGATGGCGGCACTTGGGGTGGGTGCGGGTGCATCCGGCGGCGCGCGCGAAGTGTTCAATGCGATGCAGGATTGGCAGGCGCGCGGCACTGATCTATCCATGTGGCAATCCGGGTTGGCTGTGAAGCCGGTTGATGATCCGGCGGACGTCTGGCCGGCTGCCGGTCATCCGGCAGGCTTCGATCCTTATGGTATGCGCTGTACCACGCCCGTGCTGCAAACACTGGCACATCTCGCTGCGTTGGATTGCGCACCCTCCTTGGACTGGTTGCAAGCTAACCGTGCCGTATAGGAAACTGCGGCCGGATTGCCGCTGGCGATGGTTGGCGTGGCAGCGGCGGCATTGCGTGATCTCGGTTGCTCACCGGAACAGGGAGAAATGCTGTTCCTGTTGCTGCGTTTGCCGGGCGCTGCGGTGCATGCGCTAGAACAGAAGGGTGTCGGCTACAAAAATTTCCCGTTTTTCCAGATCGAACTGGAAAATGATCCCGGCCCTACGACTCCCAAAACTTCAGAAAACTCAGAGTACCGCATGAAAGAAGCAATATGAATGGACCAGAATTATTGGAGCAGCATGTTGGGAAGTTGGTCACAAGTGCGGGTGGCTTTATTCCGGGGGAACGTGCGATATTCCGAGGCCAGAATTTGCATACATCTCTAAAGGATCTCGATTGGTTAGAACTTTATCTGTTTGGCATCACCGGGCATCGTTATTCAAAACCCCAGATGAAATTGCTTCATGCCATTTGCACCTTTACCAGTTATCCCGACACGCGCCTTTGGAACAACCGCGTTGCTGCGCTCGCAGGTTCCACGCGCAGCACGGGTACGCTTGGTATTGCCGCTGCATTTGCAGTCTCCGAGGCGAAAATTTATGGTTGGGGTGTGGTTCTGCGCGCCAGCGAGTTCCTGACCCGCGCTAGAATTGCAGTCGATGCTGGGGCGGATTTGAATGCTCTGGTACGCGCTGAGCTAAAACAGCAGCGTGGCATCGGCGGCTACGGGCGGCCTATAGTTTCGGCAGATGAGCGTATCGCACCGTTAATAGCCATTGCGGAAGAAACCGGATTTAATACCGGGCCATATATTAATTTGGCATTTGAAGTAGAAAAGATACTACTCGAAGGGCGCTTTCGTTTGCGTATGAATTATGCAGCCCTTGCTGCGGCTTTGTGCGCCGATCAAGGTATGTCACCACACGAATATTACTTTTCCAGCATGCCGTCCTTCCTAGCTGGTATGCCACCATGTTATCTGGATGCAGTCGAAAACCCCGAAGGACAGTTGTTCCCACTGCCGTGCAGAATGTTATCGTATGAAGGCGTACCACATCGCCGTTGGCATGCTGCAAATCCAGCGGTTCAGGCTGATGAATGAAGAGCCACTGGGACAAGTGTTCATTGGATAAATCTGGAGTAGAAAAAGGGAGGCCAAGATGAAAATATCTATAGCGCAAACATTTCTTGTGTTATTGACAATAACTTGGGTTGTGAACAGTTACGCAGCAGCACAGTCCGAGGAAGACGATCTGGCGCTGGCCTATGGCGACAAGTCCTTTGTTTCTATCGCGACCGGTTCAAAGCAGCCGATCGCTCGCGCACCATCCGTTGCCAGCGTGATCACTGCAGAGGATATTAAAGCGATTGGTGCGTCGGATATCGATGAAGTGCTGGAAACTGTGCCCGGACTGCATGTATCGCGTTCTCCTATCGGTTACAACCCGATCTATGTCATACGCGGCATCTCTACCCAATATAACCCTGAAGTTTTGATGCTGGTTAATGGCATACCTATTACCGGGGTGACATTTGGTGACCGTTCGATAATCTGGGGCGGCATGCCGGTGGAAAATATCGCGCGCATCGAGGTGATACGCGGTCCCGGTTCCGCGTTATACGGAGCCGATGCGTTTGCTGGCGTGATCAATATCATCACCAAGACCGCCGCCGACATCAACGGTACCCAACTCGGCTTGCGCACCGGTTCATTTAACAGCCACGATGGTTGGGTGCAATATGGAGGCGTATTGGGCGCGTACAAAACCGCTGCCTACCTGCGCGTCGGCCACACCGACGGTTCGCGACAGATTATAAAAGCAGATGCGCAGACCTTTTTTGACTCTTTGACAGGGACATCTGCTTCGCTGGCACCGGGGCCGGTCAACCTTGGCGAGGATACCATCGACAGCCGTATCGATCTGTCACGCAATAAATGGCAGTTGCGCGCCGGTTTCCAGCAGCGCAGCAACGGTGGGGACGGTGCCGGTATAGCTTCGGCACTGGATCCTGCCGGGACGAATTATGGACAACGTATCAATACCGACCTGACCTATCATGATGCAAATTTCTCCCCAGATCTGGACGTGACCGCCCAGGCCAGTTATTTATCTATAATCGAACAATCCGATCTGACGCTATTCCCGCCGGGCGCTAATTTTTCCTTGGGGACATTTCCCGGCGGCGTGATTGGCAATCCCAGCAAATGGGAACGCCACTTGCGCGCCAACTTTTCGGCGATCTATTCGGCAATCCAGAATCACAAGTTGCATTTCGGTGTTGGCACCCAGAATGACAACCTGTACAAAACCCGGGAGTCCAGGAATTACAACCTTGTTTTGAACCCGCTGATCCCGCAATTCGGTTACGTACCAGAACCGCTGGGCAGGGTAATGGAGATGAACGCAGCCGGAATTTTCCTGACCCCGCATGATCGCACGGTGAACTATGCCTATGCACAGGATGAATGGAATTTTACCCGCGACTGGTATTTGACCGCCGGGGTGCGCCATGACCAATATTCGGACTTCGGCGGCACCACCAACCCGCGTCTGGCGCTGGTTTGGGATACAGCTTACAACCTGACTAGCAAGCTGCTTTATGGCCGGGCATTTCGTCCGCCGTCATTCACGGAACTTTATAGTATTAATAATCCAGTGACGCAGGGCAATCCCAACCTGAAACCGGAAACCAACCAATCGGTGGAACTGGCTTTTAACTGGCAGGCGACCAGCACCTTGCAGGCGAACCTGAACCTGTTCCACTACCAGATGAAAGACATCATACGTTTCGTGCCGGACCCGGGTACCGGGATTTCCACCGCGCAAAATGCTGGTAGCCAGCACGGCCAGGGCTTTGAAACAGAACTGGTCTGGGATGCGGCAGAAAATCTGCGGTTGTCGGGGAATTTCGCGCAACAACAATCCATCGACGACGCCACCAACCAGGACGCGGGCAACGCACCCCATCATCATTTTTATGCCCGTGCGGATTGGCGCTTTATGCCCCTATGGACAGTGGATACGCAGCTCAACTGGATCGCCGATCGCAAGCGCCAGCCGGGAGATACCCGCCCACCCATCCCCGATTACCATACCGTGGATGTCACGCTGCGCAGTAAAAACCAGAAGGGTGATTGGGGCGTCGCCTTCAAGGCGATCAACCTGTTCGGTGCCAATGCGCTCGAACCGTCTCCGGCACCGGGGCTGATTCCTTATGACTTGCCGGTGTATCCGAGAGCGTGGTTCGTCGAGCTGACTCATCAGCTCTGATGCTTAACTCCCCCGATATCCCAGCCGGGAATTATGTATTTATCGGCCATTCAAATTTCAGGTTCAGGCTGGCTGCGTTGATAACACGACAGGTAAAACGTCTGAAAAAACTTCTAGCCATTCGACCTGTTTGCCAAAAGGCGCTGCATAGCCATGCGGCTGATGAAACCACTGGCCATCTGACTAATCGGGCAAAAGACGCCCGCCAAGTCATTGGTCATAAGTCAGCAAAAGACGGTGACATAAGCCTCTGGTTAACGGCAACCAGGTCGCTGGCCACCTTGCCGGGCATGTTGCTGATCCTCATCGCTGCGCTGACGGTGATATCACCGGCATCGGCAGATCAAACAAGTCCGATCGCGGTTTTCTACCCCGATATCGGGGAACCATATCGGGATATTTTCACGGAAATAATTTCGGGCATAGAAACCAAAGTCAATGCGCCGGTAACGAGTTATCCGGTGAGCGCGGGCACGGATATCAGCGCGCTGAAAAACAGCCTGAATACCCAGAATACCAGGGTAATCATTGCCCTGGGCCGCCAGGGCATGAACACGGCAGAGCTGTTCGAGAATCACGTCAAGATAGTGGTGGGTGGGGTGCTGTCAGTGCCGGAGAACGGAACCGACGACCAGCCGGTAATCAGCCTGACGCCCGATCCAGGCCAGTTGTTCGCCCGCATGAAGGCATTGATGCCGTCCATGAAGCGTGTGTTCGTTGTGTATGATCCGGCTTACAACAGTTGGCTGATAGCATTGGCCGAATCCTCCGCACAAGCCCAGGGGCTGGAGCTGGTGGCTTACAAGGCTCAGAACCTGCGCAAGGCGTTAGAGATTTACCAGCAAATTTTTTCCCATGTGGACAGTCGCACCGATGCGCTGTGGCTGCCGCAGGATCCAACCACGGTAGAAGACAGTGCGATCCTGCCTTTGGTGCTGCAGGATTCGTGGAATAATAATCTCGCCGTTTTCTCCAGCAATTTCGGTTACGTCCAGCGCGGAGTGCTATTTTCGCTTTATCCTGACAACACGGGACTGGGAAAACGCCTTGCCGGCCTGGCACAGGGAATTTTGAACACGGGTGACTATGGAGTGCACGGTTTGATGCCTTTGCGCGACGTAAAAAGTGCCGTCAATACGCGTACCGCCAAGCATCTCAGGATCGATACAAGCCGCTTGACGAGTTTCGACAAGATAATCCCCGAGCAATAAATCCGATTATCCATGAACAAGATTATCAAAGAATTTCTCGAACACCTGACCTTCAGGCGCCAGCTTGGCATCATGATCACGCTGGGGATTTTGTTGCTGGCGTTATCTTCCTCGCTGGTCGGTTCGTGGCAGAGCAACGAGCGGGTGCGCGCCAACCTGCTTGATCAGGGCAAGCAGGTTACCGAGAATCTGGCGCGCCAGAGTGTGTTGGCGTTGCTCTTCGCGTCGCCCGATAACGCAGGCGAAGCGGTCAAATCTACCATGGCATTTCCCGGCGTGATCGGCCTGGAGATCCGCGATGTCAAAAAGCACGTATTGCTGACACGCGGCAACAACAACATCGTCCCATCTAACGTGCTGTTCAATGCCGAAAATTCGCCTAAAGGTGCAGTCCTGGATAATGAACGTGGCGATGCATGGCTTTTTGTGGCGCCGGTGTACACGCAACCCTCCTCCGATTCACCATTCAATGTGCAGACAACCCAACCCGAGCTGCTCGGCTATGTTTCGGTGGTGATGAGCAAGGCAGCACTTAGCCGGACAACGACCGACATTTTTATCGTCAACATGGTCACATCGTTTTCCTTCGCGCTGCTGATTCTGTTGATGGCCCGTATGCTGACCAATCGCATGACGCGTCCGCTCAACCAGCTGTCGGAAAGCATGGGGCGTGCGAAAGCAGGCGAATCGGAAGTGCGAGCCGTGCTTACCGGGCCCAAGGATATCTCCGATATGGCCCATGCCTTCAACAGCATGATGACGGTGCTGGAAGAGCGCGAAGCGGCGTTGAGTGTTGCGGCGATAGCCTTCGAGATCGAGCAAGGCATGATCGTGACAGATAGCGATGGTGTGATCCTCAGGGTCAACCGTGTTTTCACGATGCTGTCCGGTTACAGCGCCGAGGAAGCGATCGGCAAAAATCTGAGCATGATCAAGTCTGATCGCAATGACCCGGGGTTTTACCCGCGTATGCTGGAAGCGCTGCTTCGCGACAATTACTGGCAGGGAGAAATCTGGAATCGCCGCCAGAACGGGGAAAGTTACCCGGAATGGCTGACAATATCCGCCGTTGTCGGCAAAGACGGCAGCGTCACCAATTATATTTGCGCATTTTTTGATATCACCGAACGCAAACAAGCCGAGGAAAAGATTCACAACCTGGCGTTTTATGATCCGCTCTGCCAATTGCCCAACCGCAGGCTGCTGTTTGACCGTCTTCATCAGGCAGTCACAACCAGTGCGCGCACCAAGAATTGTGCCGGCCTGTTGTTCATTGACCTGGATAATTTCAAGTTGTTGAATGACACCAGGGGGCATGCTATCGGCGACATGCTGCTCATCGAGGTGGGACAGCGACTGCGCGCCTGCATACGCGAGAGCGATACGCTGGCGCGGCTGGGCGGGGATGAGTTCGTGGTGTTGCTGGAGGGGTTGAGCACGGACAGAAGTGAAGCTGCGGTGCAGGCACGAGAAGTTGGCGAAAAAATGCTCAACGATATTCACCAGGTCTGCATACTCGATAATGTCGAGCATTACACTACCGCAAGCATCGGCGTGTCACTGTTCGTGAATTACCGGCAGAATCTTGACGATCTGATCAAGCAGGCCGACACGGCGATGTATGCGGCAAAAAAGGCCGGGCGCAACACGCTGCGCTTCTTCGATCCGGCAATGCAGGAAGCGCTGGAAATGCGCAGCCAGCTGGAAGTCGCGATACGCAAGTCGTTGCCAAGGAATGAATTCAAGCTTTTCTACCAGGTGCAGGTCGACAACAATCATCGGGCGATCGGCGCAGAGGCACTGATACGCTGGGAACATCCCGAGCGCGGCCTGATCTTCCCGGACAAATTCATTCCGATTGCGGAAGATACCGGACTGATATTGCCCCTGGGTGAGTGGGTTCTGCAGACGGCCTGTGCGCAAATAAAGGAATGGGAGACCAATCCGCTTACCCGCGAATTGTCGCTGGCAGTCAACGTAAGCGCGAGGCAGTTCCGCCAGCCGGATTTTGTGAAGCAGGTTACCGGCATAATCGAGAAAAGCATGATAAACCCCGCCCGCTTCAAGATTGAGTTGACCGAAAGCACGGTGCTGGATAACGTCGATGACACAATCAGCAAAATGCAGGCATTGAAAAAAATCGGTGTGCGCTTCTCGATGGATGATTTTGGCACCGGATATTCATCGCTTGCGTATCTTACCCAATTGCCGCTCGACCAATTGAAGATCGACAAGTCGTTCGTTCAGAACATCGGCACCAAGTCGACTGATGCGACGATCATCCAGACCATCATCGGCATGGCCCATAACCTGGGCATTGAAGTGATCGCTGAAGGCGTGGAAACCTATCCCCAACGGGATTTTCTCGAGCAAGCCGGATGCAGCCGCTTCCAGGGCTACCTGTTCGGCCGCCCCGTCCCGTTGAAGGCATTTATCGCTTCGTTGACTTAAGCGGGGCGGCAGGATTGCATCGCGAAAATTCGCATTGAATGTTCGCTTCAAGCAGATCAGTCAGCGCGGCGCGCCCGGGATGCAGTCTATGCAGCAAGGCCGGCGCGCGACCGTGCGATCGCCGCCTCGACTTGCTGCGGCGCGGTTCCGCCGATGTGGTTGCGGCTGGCAAGCGAACCTTCCAGTGACAAAACCTGGTAAACATCCTCGCCGATATGCGCTGAAAATCGCTGCAGCTCGGCAAGGCTGACCACACTTAAATCGCATCCTTTCTGTTCGGCGAAGCGCACCGCGAGCGCCACCGTTTCATGGGCATCGCGGAACGGCACGCCCTTCTTGACCAGATAGTCGGCAAGATCGGTTGCGGTGGCGTAGCCCTGCAAAGCCGCGCTGCGCATGGCTTCCGGTTTTACCTTTATGCCGGCAATCATGTCGGCGTAGATGCGCAAGGTCTGTGTCAGCGTTTCAACCGTGTCGAACAGCGGCTCCTTGTCTTCCTGGTTGTCCTTGTTGTAAGCCAGCGGCTGACCCTTCATCAGCGTGAGCAGAGCTACCAGGTGGCCGTTGACGCGGCCGGTCTTGCCGCGCACCAGTTCAGGCACATCGGGATTCTTTTTTTGCGGCATGATGGATGAGCCGGTGCAGAACCGGTCGGCGATGTCGATGAAACCGAAACGCGGGCTCATCCACAGAATCAGTTCTTCGGAAAATCGCGAAAGATGCGTCATGACCAGCGCGGCACAGGCGGTGAATTCGATGGCGAAATCGCGGTCGGATACGGCATCCAGCGAGTTTTCGCACACGCCGTCAAAGCCGAGCAACTCGGCGACATATTCGCGCTTGATCGGATAGCTGGTACCGGCCAGCGCCGCCGCGCCCAGCGGCAACCGGTTGACGCGCTTGCGGCAATCGCGCAGTCGCTCCGCATCGCGCTTGAGCATTTCGAAATAGGCCATCAGGTGGTGCGCGAAGCTGATCGGCTGGGCGACCTGCAGATGGGTGAAGCCGGGCATGATGGTGTGGGTGTGGGGTTCGGCCAGATCCAGCAGTGAAAGCTGCAATGCCCTGATCAACCCGAGCAGGTCGTCTATCGAATGGCGCAGGTACAGCCGGATATCGGTTGCCACCTGGTCGTTGCGCGAGCGGCCGGTATGCAGGCGCTTGCCGGCATCGCCGACCAGCGCGGTAAGCCGCTTCTCGATATTGAGGTGCACGTCCTCCAGGTCAAGCGACCAGACGAATTCGCCGGCGATAATCTCATTTTCGATTTGCGCGAGACCGCGCTTGATGTCATTCAGATCGGGCGCGGAAATGATGCCGCAAACCGCGAGCATTTGCGCATGCGCCAGCGAACCCTGGATGTCGAACATGGCGAGTTTGTGGTCGAAGCCCACCGATGCAGTATAGCGTTTTACCAATTCTGCCACCGGTTCCGCGAATCGTCCCGACCAACTATCTTTGTCTTGCATTGCCGCCCCCACTTGTCCCAAAATGAAGCATGAAAAACTCAAGGCTGTCCCGCCATGAATAAGGCGCTCAGTATAAGACAAAACAACCGGCAGTATGGGTTGCCAAACTTTCGCAACCTCGGCACGCTGCTGCGTATTCTGATAATCAGCAACGCATTGGCTTTGTTGCAGTCGCTGGTTGTGTCGAACAGTTGGATGGATGTGGCTCAGCAAATGATGCAGATCAACACGCTGCTGACACCGGTATTGTTCTCCAGCCTGTTGCTGATATGGTCCGCGCAATCATGGCTAAACCGGATTTCGTACCGGCGCGGAGCATGGGTGGTGACGTCTTTGGTGGTTGCAATAAGCGTTTCCATCTATTATTTCGGCGGCGAGCTGTACCGTCCGCCGGAACAACTGGACAACAATTTCGATTTGGTGCGTTGCGGGCTGCTTAGCGCGGTGGTGTGCGGATTCCTGCTGCTATATTTCCGTTTGCGTTCCAGGATACTGTCGCGCGCGTTGAGCGATGCCCGTTTGCAGGTATTGCGCGCGCGTATCCGGCCGCATTTTCTGTTCAATACGATCAATGCCGTGCTGGGTATCGTCCGCGCGCAACCCAGACAGGCCGAAGCGGCGCTGGAGGACATGGCCGATTTGTTTCGCATGGCGATGTCGGATGCGCAGGATCTGGTGCCGCTGGGACTGGAAGTTCAGCTGAGCAAACAATATCTGGCGTTGGAACAAATGCGCATGGGTGACCGGTTGCGCGTGGACTGGCAAATTCGGGATGTTCCCGAAGATGTGCTGATTCCGCCGCTGTTGTTGCAGCCCTTGCTGGAGAACGCCGTTTATCACGGTATAGAACCGTTGACCGAGGGCGGCAGTATCGGCATAACGCTGAGCCGCAGCGGTGATCAAGTGCACCTCAGGGTTGAAAATCCCTGCCCGTTGTCCGCCGATTTGTCGCACCAGGGCAATCGGGTCGCTTTGCGCAACATCCGGGAACGGCTTGACCTGCTGTTTGATGTCGAGGCGAACTATCAGGTCGAAAGCGGCAAAGATTTTTATCGTGTGGAAATCGTATTTCCGTATGTATCACGTGTAAAGGAGCGCCCCCAACCATGAGCGAAATCGAGCTGGCTTTGCGAGTTTTTATTGTGGATGACGAACCGCCGGCACGCAATCGGCTGCGCGACCTGCTGAGCGATTGCAGCGAACAGCTGGCTCTGGAGCTGGTGGGTGAAGCGGGCAATGGCCGTGAAGCGCTGGACAAGCTGGCGGACATCGTCGCAGATGTGGTGTTGCTGGACATCCGCATGCCGCAAATGGACGGCATCGAACTCGCGCAGCATTTGAACAAACTGCCCAAGCCGCCGGTGGTGATCTTCACCACCGCTTACGATGCGTATGCGATCAAGG
>Ga0307375_10002095_pt1 | contig 20853 bp, 23 predicted proteins | sample TR1MG_FD_202531 | JGI IMG/M metagenome (GOLD analysis project Ga0307375, IMG submission 202531) | Soil microbial communities from Risofladan, Vaasa, Finland - TR-1 | ecosystem: Environmental > Terrestrial > Soil > Coastal area > Acid sulfate soil | place: Finland: Risofladan, Vaasa | collected...
ATGCGAAGGCAGATCAGATTCTGACTTTCGATCAAACTCCAGAGGGAGGAGCGACAGTTGCCGTTGGTTGCGGTGTAACTCAAGCAATCTCTGCAACTCTTCCTGGAGCAGGAACAACCACCGTCCTTGATGGACATTTAAAAGGCATTGTTACTGAAGTAACCGCAACAGAAGCATACGTTAAAGTTCTTGCTCACGTTTCTGCCGCTGGAACTGTAACCGAAGTTGATTATCAACCTGGAGGTGTTTATGCATTCTCTGGTTCAGGCACAGTTGCTATCCACACTGCTGGACAAACTACATCTTATGGATCTACTGCAGTAACTGCTCAGGCAGACTGGTTCGATCAGCAAAACATCACTCTTGCAACAGGAACAACTGTTAAGTGGAACACTCTTGCAGATCGCCCTGGAACTTCAGAGTATGCTGCAGCAAGAGATTCAAGATTTGACGAGGTTCACGTTGTTGTACTTGATGGTGATGGAAAAATCACTGGAAATGCAGGAACAATCCTTGAGAAGAATCTTTCCCTCTCCAAGGCAAAAGATGCAGAATTCTCACTCGGCTCACCATCTTACTGGAGAAAGTATCTTCTGAATGCTTCCGAGTATGTCTTTGGTGGTTCTTCTCCTGCAGGAATTGTTACCACTGGATATAGTGCGAACTTCGATCTTGAGAGCGATGTAGGTTGGGATCAGGATGCACAAGGAATCACATTTGCTGCCACAGGAAATCAAAACCTTACCCTCTCTGGTGGCGAAAACTATGACGGTTCAACCGATTTGTCAGCATCTGGCGCACTGAGTGCAGGGTTAAGCGGACTTGTATCTGGATATACACTGTTCGAAAACAAGGAAAACTATGAAGTAGATTTCCTTATAATGGGTTCTGCAAATTATGCTAAATCCGATGCTCAAGCACTTGCAAACAAGTTGATTGCAGTTGCCGAAGCAAGACAAGACGCACTCGCATTCATCTCACCTTACAGAGGTGCAGCGATTACTGATACTACAGATCAGGCGGCAGTCAATATTAACTCTGATGCCGACATTACTGACAATGTATTGAGTTTCTACGCTCCTGTTACTTCATCCACATACGGAATCTTCGATAGTGGATATAAGTACATGTTTGATAGATTTGCAAACACCTTCAGATATGTTCCTCTGAATGGTGACATGGCTGGACTTTGTGCCAGAAATGACATCAATCAGTTCCCATGGTTCTCGCCAGCAGGAACAGCAAGAGGTGGAATTCTTAATGCCGTAAAACTTGCATATAACCCAGGCAAGGCACAAAGAGATAGACTCTATTCTAATAGAATCAACCCAGTTGTTCTTTCACCTGGTGCTGGAATTATCCTCTTTGGCGATAAGACTGGATATGGCAAGTCTTCCGCATTTGATAGAATCAACGTTCGTCGCCTCTTCATCTATCTCGAAGATGCGATTTCTGCAGCAGCTAAAGATCAACTCTTTGAGTTCAACGATGAAATTACAAGAACCAACTTTGTAAACATCGTCGAACCATTCCTCCGCGATGTTCAGGCAAAGCGTGGAATCTTCGATTACGTTGTTGTTTGTGACGAAACAAACAATACTGCTGCTGTTATCGACAACAATGAGTTTGTCGCTGACATCTATATCAAACCCGCAAGATCAATTAACTTCATTGGTCTTACGTTTGTTGCCACCAGAACTGGCGTTTCATTTGAAGAAGTAATCGGTAACGTTTAATTAGAGGTTTAACGAACTATGGCAACTCGTCAACAACAAAACAACATTCCACTCAGAAAAATCACCGATTTCAAAAGTAAGTTATCTGGTGGTGGCGCAAGACCCAATCTATTCGAAGTTGAGTTAGCATTCCCCGGTGCCGTTGGTGTCGATAATGACACTCTCCAAAGAGCAAGATTTCTTGTAAAGGCAGCGGCACTGCCTGCATCAACCGTTGCTCCAATCGATGTTCCATTCAGAGGTCGTATTCTTAAGATTGCTGGAGACAGAACATTCGAAACCTGGACAATCACCGTCATTAACGATGTTGATTTCTCCATTCGCTCAGCATTTGAGAAGTGGATGAACACCATCAATAAGATGAATGATGGTACTGGATTAACAGATCCAGAAGCATATCAGGCAGATGCATATGTTTATCAACTTGCCCGTGATGGAGGAATTCTCAGATCTTATCACTTCTATGATGTATTCCCAACCAACATCTCAACAATTGACTTGAGTTATGAAACAACTGACACCATTGAAGAGTTCACTGTAGAACTTCAGGTTCAGTGGTGGGAAGCATCTAGAGGAACTTCTCCTAGCGCTGGTGGTGAGGACATCGCCTAAATAGTAAAATAACAGTCAAGTTCAGATTATAATGGCAAAACTTTTTGGTTTTTCAATTGAGGATTCAGAAAAAAAATCCAAGAGTATAGTTTCCCCCGTTCCTCAAAATAATGAGGACGGGGTTGATAACTATATTGCCAGTGGATTTTATGGTTCATATGTAGACATCGAAGGTGTTTACAGAACCGAATTTGATTTGCTTAAAAGATATCGTGAAATGGCACTTCATCCAGAATGTGATGGTGCCATTGAAGATGTTGTTAACGAAGCAATCGTAAGTGATCTCTACGATTCACCAATCGAAATTGAGTTGTCAAATCTTAATGCGACTGATAAGTTAAAAAAAGTAATCAGACAAGAATTTAAATATATTAAAGAACTTCTCGACTTTGATAGAAAGGCGCACGAAATTTTTAGAAACTGGTATGTTGATGGTAGATTATATTATCATAAAGTAATCGATCTCAAAAAACCTCAGGAAGGAATCAAAGAACTGAGGTATATTGATCCGATGAAGATGCGGTTTGTCCGCCAGGAAAAGAAAAAGGACAAAAACAGTGCTTTGATTAATCCATCAATCACTGGACGTGATAATGAAAATAACAGCATTGCTCCAGAAATTGAGGAGTATTTTGTATACACGCCAAAGCCCAACTATCCAACGGGCGTTTATTCTGGTGGTGGCGGAACAAAAGGAACAAAGATTTCAAAGGATGCAATCACATATTGCACTTCAGGATTAGTTGATAGAAACAAAGGAACGGTTCTTTCATATCTTCATAAAGCAATCAAGGCACTCAATCAACTGAGAATGATTGAGGATTCTCTTGTTATCTATCGTCTGTCAAGAGCACCTGAGCGTAGAATTTTCTACATCGATGTCGGCAATCTTCCCAAGGTAAAGGCGGAACAATATCTTCGTGATGTTATGATGCGTTATCGTAACAAGTTGGTTTATGATGCCAATACTGGTGAAGTTCGTGATGACAAAAAGTTCATGAGCATGTTGGAAGACTTCTGGCTTCCAAGAAGAGAGGGTGGTAGAGGAACTGAAATCTCCACTCTTCCTGGTGGACAGAATCTTGGCGAACTTGCCGACATTGAGTATTTCCAAAAGAAACTTTACAGAGCACTTGGTGTTCCAGAATCAAGAATTGCTGCCGACGGCGGTTTCAATCTTGGACGTTCATCAGAAATCTTAAGAGATGAACTTAAGTTTGCCAAGTTTGTTGGACGTTTGAGAAAGAGATTTGCTCAAATGTTTAATGACATGTTGAAAACGCAATTGATTCTCAAGAACATTGTCACCCCAGAAGATTGGGAAACATTGGCAGATCACATTCAATATGATTTCTTATATGATAATCAGTTTGCAGAACTCAAAGAAACTGAAATGCTCAATGAGCGTCTTGGTGTTCTTGCATCCATTGAACCTTATATCGGCAAATACTATTCAACTGAATGGGTTCGTAGAAAGGTTCTTCGTCAAACTGATGCTGAAATGATTGAGATGGATGAGCAGATTGAACAGGAAATCAAGGATGGGATTATTCCAGATCCTAGTTCTGTAGATCCAATTACTGGTGAACCACTACCTCAAGACGGTGGAGAGATGGGAATGATGGGGGATGTTCCGATGGAACCAAATCTTGATGCACAAGCAGATATTACTCAAGTAAAAGAACCCAAAGGTGGGGAAATATAAATAGAGAATATAGATATTATTAAAACTTCATGGAAGAAATTGTAAATTTGATCGGTTCTGATGCTTCTGCATCAGAAATTAGCGACAAAGTTAAGGATGCTCTTTATGCAAGAGCGGCACAGAGAATTGATGCCGTTCGTCCAACAGTAGGAGTATCGATGTTTGGTGATAATCAATCATCCGAGGAACAAGAATAATGGCAAGAACATTATTGAAAGGTGCCGAAATAGCACTGCCAACAACTACCGGAACTGCTACTAGTTTTAGTCAGGCAACTGTGGTTCGTTTGGTAAATACAGGATCAGTTGCTGTCGTTGAAGTTGTAGAAACACAAAGTGGAACTGGTATTGGTTCATTCACCATGCCAGCAAATACTGTTGAGTATTTGGAAAAAAATCCAACTCATTGTGTATTTGCAAGTGCCGCAACGGTAAAAGGAGCACAAGTAGGATTTACAGGTTAAACAAATGAAACTTATCACAGAAGAAATTTCAAACGTAAAAATTATTACTGAAGGCAAAGGCTCCAGTAAGAAATTATACATTGAAGGTGTTTTCCTCCAGGGCGACATCAAAAATCGCAATGGAAGAATGTATCCAATGGAAACTCTTTCTCGTGAAGTACAAAGATACAATGAAACATTCGTCCAAAAAGGACGTGCTCTTGGAGAACTTGGACATCCTGATGGTCCAACCGTAAACCTTGATAGGGTTTCTCACAAGATTACTTCTCTTGTTAGAGAGGGAAGTAACTTCAAGGGTAAAGCACAAATCCTGAATACCCCCATGGGTAAGATTGCATCTTCACTTCTTGATGAAGGTGTAATGCTTGGTGTTTCTTCTCGTGGTGTTGGTTCACTGAGAACCACAAATGAGGGTCACAAAGTTGTCGGTGAAGATTTCATGTTAGCAACTGCTGCTGATATCGTTGCCGATCCTTCCGCACCCGATGCTTTTGTTCAGGGAATCATGGAAGGAAAGGAGTGGGTTTGGGAAGGAGGAATCCTTCGTGAACAACTCGCTGAAAAGACACAAAAGAGAATTAACACTCTTGTCGATCAAAGAAGACTTGAAGAGCACAAACTCCAGTTATGGAGTGATTTCCTCTCAAATCTTTGATTTATAAATAAATATAGATTATATTAAAATAAATCTAACAAAACAAATGTCCGTTGGTAGCAATTTACAAGAAATGGAAAACGTAGTAACCAAAGGCGCTGCTGCAGCTGAATCAATGCCAAAGGCAGGAAGCAATGCTTCCGGTGTTTCAACACCAGGCCAAGGCACTTACGAAGATCTCGGCGGTCCTACCCCAGATAACTATAGAGCAGATGACGATTCTGCCAAACTCAAGGAACCCACACTCGCAACTGTCAAAGACATTGTGAACAAGGGTGCTAAGCCTGCTGAATCCATGCCAAAAGGTATGAAGGAAGAAGAGGAAGTTGAGGGTGAAGTAGTTTCTGAAGAAGAAACCACCGAAGAGGAAGTAGTCTCTGAAGAAGAGGAAGTAGTCGCTGAAGAAGAGGAAGTAGTTGCTGAGTATGATATCGAAGAAGATATCAACGCACTGCTCCAAGGTGAAGAGCTTTCCGAAGAGTTCGAAGAAAAGGCACGTACCATCTTCGAAGCTGCTATCAAGGCAAAATCAACAGAAATTCAAGAAGAGTTAACCGCTCAGTATGAGCAAGCTCTTCAAGAAGAAGTTGCAACTATCAAGGAAGAACTGACTGATAGAGTCGATGCTTATCTTGAGTATGTTGCAGAAGAGTGGATGACCGAGAATCAACTTGCAGTTGAGCAAGGTCTGAAGACTGAAATGACTGAATCATTCCTTACAGGAATCAGAAGTCTTTTTGAAGATCATTATGTATCAATCCCTGAAGAGAAATATGATGTACTCAATAGTATGGTAGAAAAACTTGATGAGATGGAAGATAAACTCAACGAGCAAATCGAAAGAAATATTGCTCTAAAACAAAGATTAGCCGAGTCGGTTGCTGATGTAATCTTCTCCGAGGTCTGCGAAGGACTTGCTCTTTCACAGAAGGAAAAACTCGCTTCTCTTGCCGAAAATGTTGAGTTTGATAGTGAAGACACCTATCGTGAGAAACTGGTAACTCTGAGAAATTCTTATTTCCCAGCAAATTCTGGTACTCAAAGAGACAATTCAGAGAACATTTCTGAGAGCGCAGACGCCACCGCACCAGTCCAAGTGTCTGGTTTGATGGAGTCATATCTCACTACTCTGACTAGAGTCGCTAAAAAGTGATTTTTAGATTATAAATCAAACTAAAACTTTTAAGAGGTAAAATTCAAATGCAAGGTTTCAATTCTGAATACCTGCAGGAGAAGTGGGCACCTATCCTCAATCATGAGGGACTCGGCGGCATCAACGATGCACACCGTAGAATGGTTACCGCAGTTCTCCTGGAGAACCAAGAAAGAGCACTTCGTGAAGAGCGTGAGTTCCTCTCCGAAGCTCCAACCAACTCCACCGGTTCATCTGGCGGCACCGCAGGTTTCTCTGCTGGTGCATCTTCACCAACCGCTGGTTTCGATCCCGTTCTGATTTCCTTAATCAGACGTGCAATGCCTAACCTCGTCGCTTATGACTTGGCTGGCGTTCAACCAATGAACGGTCCTACTGGACTCATCTTCGCAATGCGTTCCCGCTACACTTCACAGAGCGGAACCGAAGCACTGTTCAACGAAGCAGATACTGCATTCTCCAACAGCGGCATCAGCACCTCCAACTCCTACGTCGCTGGTTCCAGCGGTTCTGCAGTTGGTTTCGGTACTGATACCCAGAGAGGAAGCAATCCTGGCGTTCTCGATCCTAATGCTAATGCTACTACCTACACCGTAGGTCAGGGCATGAACACTGACTACGCTGAAGAACTCGGCGCAGCACAGTCGTTCAACGAAATGGCATTCTCAATCGAGAAAGTCACCGTTACCGCGAAGTCAAGAGCTCTGAAGGCAGAGTACTCCTTAGAACTCGCACAAGACCTCAAGGCAATCCACGGATTGAACGCTGAGGCTGAACTCGCCAACATTCTCTCCACTGAGATTCTGGCTGAGATCAACCGCGAAGTTATCAGAACCATCTATAAGGTTGCTGAAGCTGGCGCACAAACCAACGTTGCTAACGCTGGTGTATTCGACCTCGACGTTGACTCCAATGGACGTTGGAGCGTTGAGAAGTTCAAGGGTCTCATCTTCCAGATCGAGAGAGATGCAAACCGCATCGCCCAGAGAACTCGTAGAGGAAAGGGCAACATGATTCTCTGCTCTGCAGACGTTGCTTCCGCCCTCACCATGGCAGGCGTACTTGATTACACCCCTGCTCTGAACGCTAACCTCAACGTTGACGACACTGGTAACACCTTCGCTGGTGTTCTTGCTGGTAAGTATCGTGTATACATCGATCCTTATTCGGCAAACAGCACTGCTGATGGTTCACAGTACTACGTTGTCGGTTATAAGGGTTCTTCACCTTATGACGCAGGACTCTTCTACTGCCCATACGTTCCTCTTCAGATGGTTCGTGCCGTTGGAGAGAACACCTTCCAGCCTAAGATTGGCTTTAAGACTCGCTACGGCATTGTCTCGAACCCATTCGCAAGTGCCGCTGGCGGTGCAGACACAGGTAAGCTCCTTGCTGGTGACAACCGTTACTACAACAGAGTACGTGTTCTCAACCTCATGTGATTTAAACTCACAAGGTTTATCAGAGGGTTCTTCGGAACCCTCTTTTTTTATCTAAATACAAATAAAACCTCCTCATGGCATTTGCAAATCAGATTGAAAATAGAAATTTTCTATCGCCAATTGGTTTTAAATTTACATTATCAAAAAACAAAAAGGTTTCTTTCTTTTCTAACTCGGCAAGAATACCCGAAATTAATTTGGGCGTAGCGAATCAACCTTCATATCTTAAGGACCTTGATGTTCCTGGAGATAAGTTGGCATATGGCGATTTTACATTAAGGTTCTTGGTTGATGAGAACATGGAAAATTATATGGCAATACACAACTGGTTGACTGGATTGGGTTATCCAGAAACAACACAACAGTTTAAAGATTTAACAACTGCCGAGTATGGCAGAGATTATAAAGAACAATATAGCGATGGAAGTCTTCACATTTTAAACAGCAACTATAGAGACGTTGCTATCGTAAAATTTAAAGACTTATTTCCAACATATCTTACCTCTTTGGAATTTGAAGCAACCGATGCAGATGTCAGCTACTTTACAGCAGAGGTGACATTCAAGTATACTGTGTATAATATCCTAGCGGCTGACGGCAGAACACCCCTATGAATCTTGAACAAATTCAGGAGATGTGGGCAAAAGATTCCCAAATCGATCCTGATAATCTACATGATGAATCTCTAAAAATACCTCAACTTCACGCCAAGTATTATACCGTCTATAACACCATCACTTTGCTTCGTGAGAAAGCACGAGAAACTCACAGTAAAGTAAAGTTAGAGCGTTACAACTACTACACCGGAAAGGCAGATCCTGAGGTTTATGAGGAAGAACCTTTCCCATATAAAGTTCGGGACAAAGACGCCATACAGAGGCATATGGACGCCGATGAGCGATTGAATAAAATAGATTTGAAGATTAGATACTATGACATTATGCTCAAGTTCTTGGAAGAGATTATCAAGACAGTTTCTAACAGAACTTTTCAAATCAAGAATGCCATAGAGTGGCACCGTTTCCAAGCGGGTTTCAACTGAGACAATAAATACCCATAGGTGAAACTTATGGGTTATGTCTCATTTGATTATATCAAAAAAGAACGAAGTATATCTTCAGGTAAAAGCAGAACCTCACGTTTACTACGAACTGGCAGATCAGTTCACATTTGAGGTTCCTGGCGCAAAGTTTATGCCTCAGTATCGCAACAAATACTGGGACGGAAAAATACGTTTATTCAATACCCAGACTGGTGAGATATATGTCGGGTTATTGGATAAACTCACAAAGTTTTGCGATGATCACGAATATACCTATGAGTTTGCCAACAACAAATTCTATGGACTTCCTTTTGAGGTTAATGACTTCATCTCAAAGGAAGGTGTAAAGGATTATATGAATGCTATTTGCAAGTACGCTCCCCGCGAGTACCAAGTAGAGGGAGTATACGACGCCCTAAGACATAATAGAAAGTTGTTGATATCCCCAACTGCTTCTGGAAAGTCTCTGATGATATACTCTCTTGTGAGATATTACGTTGAGAAGCAACAAAATATTCTGATAGTCGTTCCGACGACTTCCCTAGTAGAACAGATGTATAAAGACTTTGCAGACTATGGCTGGGACGTTGGTTCATTTTGCCACAAAATTTATGCGGGAAAGGAAAGAGAAACAGATTCTCAGGTGATTATCACCACCTGGCAGTCCATCTACAAACTTCCCCGTAAATATTTTTCAAGATTTAATGTGGTTGTTGGAGATGAAGCACACCAGTTCAAATCTAAGTCTCTAATATCTATAATGGGAAAACTTTCTGATGCAAAATACAGATTTGGTTTTACAGGCACTCTTGATGGAACTCAAACTCATAAATGGGTATTGGAGGGTTTATTCGGTCCTTCATATAAAATCATCAGAACAGAAGAACTAATGAAGAAGGGGCACGTTGCCAAGTTAGACATCAACGTGCTTCTATTGAAACACTCACCACATAAGTTTGAAAACTTTGAAGAAGAAGTCCAGTACATTATTAACCATGAACGACGCAACAAGTTTATACGTAACCTTGCCCTTGATCTTAAAGGTAATACGCTCATACTATTTTCCCGAGTTGAAGGGCACGGACAACCCTTATTCGATTTAATAAATAATTCGAAGATAGATGAACGCCATGTATTTTTTGTTCATGGCGGAGTGGCAACAGAAGACAGGGAGTTAGTAAGAGAAATAACGGAGAAGGAAAACAACGCGATTATCGTCGCTTCATACGGAACGTTCTCTACCGGCATTAACATTAAGAATCTCCACAATGTTATTTTTGCTTCTCCTTCAAAGTCCAGAATTAGAAATCTGCAAAGTATTGGAAGAGTCCTCAGAAAAGGCAATAACAAAACAAAAGCAACTTTATATGATATTGCTGACGACATTTCCTACAAATCTAGGAGAAATTATACCCTTAATCACTTAATCGAAAGAATCAAAGTTTATAACGAAGAGAACTTTAATTATGACATTATAAACATACCGCTTAAGAACTAAATGGAAGAAGAATTTTACTCTATTATAAAACTTACATCGGGAGAAGAAATATTGTCACTAGTTTCTATCGATGATAACGATGGAGATCCTTTGGTTATTCTTCAAAATCCAATAACGATAAAAATAATTGAAACACACCATGGTGTTCATATTAAAGTTAAATCTTGGATAGAAATGTCTACTGATGATATTTTTATCATCAAACAAGATAAAATTATTACTATGACAGAAACTAAAGATGATAGATTGATTGATATTTACAATAGTTACATTGAAGATGATGATTCTTTTGAAATACGTAAACCATCTAATAAATCTGGTAAAACAAAACCATCAAAGAAGATGGGATATTTGTCTTCAGTAGAAGATGCCAGGAAAAAACTTGAAGATATCTTTAATAACTCTATAGAAGGCTAGATCTCACTCTTCAACCCGGACAAAGGTAGTCTACACATATTTCAAGGTGTTGTCAAGCCCTTAAAGTATGCTATAATAATAACAACTTATATTATACTGAGTCCAATGTTATGTCCAGAAAAAAACCAGAACATTATGTAAACAATAAAGAGTTGTTAGAGGCAATGATTGTCTACCGAACCAAGGTGGAAAAATCATATATGAAGACTTTCAATAAAGATCTCACCGAGCAACCAAAACAAGAAAGAGGAAAGCGGTGGGAAGGCAAACCACCTATTCCAAACTACTTGGGTGAGTGCTTTTTGAAAATCGCTACTCACCTTTCATACAAACCCAACTTTGTGAACTACATGTTCCGTGAGGACATGATTTCGGATGGAATTGAAAACTGCGTTCAATACATTCACAACTTTGATCCAGAGAAATCCAAGAACCCTTTTGCGTATTTTACTCAAATCATTCACTACGCTTTTCTTCGTAGGATTCAGAAGGAGAAGAAGCAGTTGGATATCAAAACCAAGATTATTGAACGAACTGGATTTGATGAGGTTATGATGGTTGACGATAGCTTGCTTTCTGGCAGCAGTTCGGACTATAATACCATCAAGGACAACATCACATACAAAAACCGCTGATGCGCGTAGCAATTATAACAGATACCCACTATGGGGCAAGGAAAGGTTCCAGGTATCTGCATGACTATTTTGAACTTTTTTATGAGAATGTATTTTTTCCTGCTCTGGAAGAGCATGGAGTAGAGGTAGTCATTCACATGGGTGACGCTTTTGATAGTCGGAAGTCCATTGACTATCAAAGCCTTGAATGGGCAAAAAGAGTGGTATTCAATCCTCTCAAAAAGTATGATGTTCATATGATTATTGGGAATCATGACACATACTATAAAAATACAAATGAAGTCAACTCTCCAGAACTTCTTTTGCAAACTTATCCCAATATCAAAACTTATAGTAAACCAACAGAAGTTAATGTTGGTGGACTGGACATTTTATTTTTACCGTGGATTAATCAAGGAAATGAAGAACTATCTCTTAACACTATCAAAACGACTTCTTGCAGGTGTGCGATGGGGCACCTGGAACTCCAAGGATTTAGAGTTAATCGACAAATCATCATGGAGCATGGTTTGGAAAGCAAACTATTTGAGAAGTTCGAACGTGTCTTCTCGGGACACTATCACACTCGATCGACTGACGGAAGAATCTCATACTTAGGCAATCCTTATGAGATGTATTGGACGGACGTAAATGATACTCGTGGTTTTCATATCTTTGATACGGAAACCCTTACTTTAACTCCAATCAACAATCCTTATAAATTATTTTATAACATCTATTATGAGGATACCAACTACAAACTCTTTAATGCCACGGAGTATGAAAACAAAATTGTCAAGGTAGTTGTTCGTAAAAAGAGCAATCCAAAAGATTTTGAGAAGTTTATTGATAAACTCTACACTGTTGGTGTTCAAGAACTAAAAATTGTAGAAAACTTTGACATTCATGAAAGTGAAGAGTTTGAAGTTGATGATGATGAAAATACAATTTCTATTTTGAATCGTTATATTGATGAATCTGAATTTGAATTTGATAAAAATATCATCAAAGGTATCTTCCAAGATTTGTATAGACAAGCTTGCGAAGTAGAGTAATGTTTCTTCTCACTCTCAAAGATAATAAAGAGGACGGTGCCTATGCTGTCCAAGATCAATATGGACATAAAGTTTTATTTCTCTTTGAGGATGAGGACGACGCAGAGCGTTATGCTATGATGCTCGAAGATCAAGAAGAAACCTTGATGGACGTGGTGGAGGTTGATGATGAATTTGCATTAAAGACGTGTAAGATGTATAATTACAAATATGCAGTGATAACCCCTAATGACATTGTTATTCCCCCTAAACTGAATGATAACCTTCAAGAAGATTAGATACAAAAATTTTCTTTCTACTGGAAACAGTTTTACGGAAATTGATTTTCAAAAACATCATACAAATCTCATAATCGGAACAAACGGTGCTGGTAAATCCACAATGTTGGATGCACTTACATTTGTTCTTTTCAATAAACCTTTTCGCAAGATTAACAAACCTCAGTTGGTGAATACAACCAACGAGAGAGAATGTGTTGTGGAGATTGAGTTTTCTGTAAACAGTCGTGAATATCTTGTTCGTCGGGGAATCAAACCTAATGTGTTTGACATTGAGGTAAATGGAACACAGCTTCACAAGGAAGCAGACGATCGTTCAAATCAACGCATCCTGGAGGAAAATATTCTCAAGGTAAACTATAAGTCCTTTACTCAGATTGTTATTTTGGGCAGCAGCACTTTTGTGCCTTTCATGCAACTTACTACATCTAATCGTCGTGAAGTGATTGAAGATCTCCTGGACATCAGAATCTTCTCTGCAATGAATGGATTGATTAAAGATAAGATTCGCACCCAGAAAGATCAAATCAAATCTTTGGAGTTGAAGAAAGAAACTCTTAAGGACAAGATGAAGATGCAGCAGAACTTCATTGAAGAGTTGGAGAATCGTGGCAATGCCAATATTAATATCAATAAAGAAAAGATTGCCAATCTAGACAAAGAAGTTGGCATTTACATGAACGAGAATGCTGGAACAGAAGAGAAGATTCATGAACTTACTAAAGAGCAGGAAGAAGTTATTGGTGCTGGCGATAAGTTAGTAAAGCTTAACAATCTAAAAGGTAAAATTTCCCAAAAGGTAAGTACAATTACTAAAGAGCATAAGTTTTTTACCGAAAATACGGTATGCCCTACTTGTACTCAAACTATAGAAGAAGAGTTTCGGTTAAATAGAATTACAGACGCTCAAAATAAGGCAAAGGAACTAAAGGAAGGTTACGAAGAACTCGAAAACACTATCAAGTTCGAACAGGAAAGAGAGCGTCAATTTACCGCACTTTCTCAGGAGATCACAAACTTAACGCATGGCATTTCTCAAAACAATACTCGGATTAGCCTCAACCAGAGACAAATCAGAGATCTTGAGCATGAAATTCAAACTATTACCGAGAACCTTGCAAACCGAAATTCTGAACATGAGAAGCTAGAGGAGTTTAGAGAAAATCTCCAAAAGACAATAGAAGATCTTTCAGACAAAAAACAGGAAATCGTTCATTACGATTTTGCCTATTCCTTACTCAGGGATGATGGCGTAAAAACGAAGATCATTAAGAAGTATCTTCCGTTCATAAATCAGCAGGTGAATCGTTATCTTCAGATGATGGAGTTTTATATTAACTTTCATCTTGACGAAGAGTTTAACGAAACAGTTAAGTCGCCCATTCACGAAGACTTTTCTTATAGTTCTTTCAGTGAGGGTGAGAAAATGAGGATTGATTTAGCACTACTCTTCACTTGGAGAGAAGTTGCAAGACTCAAAAACTCTGTGAATACTAACCTGCTGATTATGGATGAGGTATTTGATTCTTCTCTTGATGGGTTTGGCACCGATGAGTTTCTGAAGATTATTCGTTACGTCATTAAAGATGCTAATATTTTTGTCATCTCTCATAAGGCAGACCTTCAGGACAAATTTGAAACTGTCCACAGATTTGAGAAAGTTAAAGGTTTTTCCCGTAAAGTGTCTTCATAGACCTTAGAACAATGAACACTCCCAACTGGCAACATCACAGTAAGAAGGAGCAGAAGCGGAAACTGAAACCGCAAGCACTCCGACAAGCAAAAGCACGACTCAGCCACTTTAAGAAGCGGCACACTACCTCGCCTAAAAAGCGAGGTTCTTTTGTATGATAGGTTCATACGCAACAGAGCAATGTCAGTCCGCCACGAAATCAAGTCCCAACTCGCCAAACTGCTTGCCACTGAGGATCTTGTGGTTGAGCACAAGAAGGTTGAGACTGCCTGCTTTAATGTCCATACCCGTGTGCTGACTCTGCCGATGTGGGAGAAGGCAAGTAGCACTGTATATGACTTGTTGGTTGGGCACGAAGTTGGGCACGCTCTCTACACTCCTGATGAGGATTGGTTGAAGGAGCACAAGATTCCACCGCAGTTTGTGAATGTGGTTGAGGATGCTCGCATCGAGAAACTGATGAAGCGACGGTATGCTGGACTTGCCAAGTCATTCTATAGTGGATATAAAGAACTGTCTGAGCAGGATTTCTTCCAACTCGAAGATGAGGATATTGATACTTATAATCTTGCAGACCGTGCTAACTTGTGGTTCAAGATTGGTAACTTTGTAGATATTCCTGTTGAGCGTGGTGAAGAAACGGATATCATCAATATGATTGCCGATACCGAAACCTTTGCCGATGTTTTGATTGCTGCTGAGGCACTCTACAAGTTCTGTAAGCAAAAGCAGCAAGAAGAAACCAAGACTCCCGTAGATAATTTGGAGTCTCAGACTTCTGGTTCCAATCAAGGTGCTTCTGACTTCTCCGATCAACCTGAGGGTGAGAATGAGCAGCAGGAGCAACCTGGCGAAACCGACTCTTATGGAGGCACTGCCGAACAACAGAAACCTAGTTCTTCTGGTGGCGAAACCAATGAAGATCCAGAAGTGAAAACTATGGAATCTTTAGAAGAAGCACTCAAGCAACTTGTTGATCATAATGGTATTGAGAATGTCTATCTGGAACTTCCCAAACTTGACTTGAATAAAATCATTGTTCCCAATGCAGAAATCCATGACAAGTGTAAAGAATACTGGGGTTCTTGGATGGAAGAACAGGGATATATTACGGAGGAAATCTTTGGTGAAGTTGACAAGAAGTTTGTAGAGTTCAAGCGTTCTGCTCAGAAAGAAGTTAACTATTTGGTTAAAGAGTTTGAGTGTCGCAAGGCAGCAGACTCCTATGCTCGTTCCACCACTTCCCGCACTGGCGTATTGGACTGCACCAAACTTCATACCTACAAATACAACGAGGATCTCTTCAAGAAGGTAACTACGCTTGCTGATGGCAAGAACCATGGTTTGGTATTTATTCTTGACTGGAGTGGTTCTATGGGCGATGTGATGCAGGATACTGTCAAGCAACTCTTTAACCTTGTATGGTTCTGTAAGAAGGTTGCCATTCCTTTTGAGGTTTATGCTTTTACTAGTGACTATCCTCTGGTTTCCTACGATGGGGATAATAAAGCATCTATCCGCGAACTTGCCTACACTAAGAAAGATGGTTTGGTTCAGGTTGGCGAGTGGTTCTCTCTAATGAATGTACTCACCAGTAAGACAAATGGTAAGACACTGGAAGAGCAGATGAAAAATATCTTTCGTCTTGCTACTGCTTTCCGCTATAACTGTTACACTCGATATCAAATTCCTTATGGTTTGAGTCTTTCTGGTACTCCTCTGAATGAGACATTGATTGCTCTCCATCAGATTCTTCCTCAGTTCCAGAAGGAAAACAACCTCCAAAAAGTTCAGTGTGTAATCTTGACTGATGGTGAGGCAGCAATGCCTAAGTATCATCGTGAAGTTCAGCGTCGTTGGGAGGATGAACCTTTTATGGGAACTGCTTATATTGGACCCAACTCTTTCCTTCGCGATCGTAAGACTGGTATGACTTATTCGCTTGACTGTGAGTGGTATGAGTTTACTGATGTTCTTCTTCGCAATCTTCGTGATAAGTTTAAGGATATCAACTTTATTGGCATTCGAGTACTTGCACCTCGTGATGCTGGTTCTTTTATTCGCCGCTATTGTGGATATTATGGAACAGAGTATGAAAAGACTATGAGTATCTGGAAGAAGCAGCGGGCATTTACCATCAAGAAGTCTGGATATCATTCTTATTTCGGTCTTTCTGCTAACGCTCTCGCCCAAGATACTGAATTTGAAGTTGCAGAAGATGCTACTAAGACTCAAATCAAATCTGCCTTTGTTAAGAGTCTTAAGTCTAAGAAAATGAATAAAAAGATTCTTGGAGAGTTTGTGGAGTTGGTTGCCTGATAAATACCAGAAAGTAATCATTAGAAACAATGTCTAGATTTGGAGATTTATTGGGAGGTAAAAAGGCAGCACCAGCACCAGCTCCTGCACCTGCTCCCGAACCAGTAGTAGAACCTGTTGTCGAAGAAGTTCTCGTTACTCCTGAAGAGAAAGTTCTTACTGAGGCAAGTCCTCTTAATGAGATGACTAAAGATGAATTGGAAAGTCTTGGTAGAGCACGTGGCGTAGAGCTTGACAAACGTCATAGTAAAAAGAAACTCATCAAAGAACTCAAAAACATTGGTGAATGAACCACTTCCCAAACTGTCTACTGGGGGTCTTAGGACCCCCTTTTTTCTTGTATAATAACTTCAGTTGAAACGCACACCCCAATCAAATGACTATCTCTGCCGATTACATCATCACTTCTCTTCAGGCAGTTTACGGAGAGTCCGTCACTTCTGCTGATATTCGTGGATGGTGTGCCATGAATGGTGCTAACTACCAGACTGTTACTAAGAAACTTGATGCTTATAAGACTGGACGTGGTAAGTGGAATCTGACTATCCAAGAAGCACGAGAGCAGTTTGAACAGGTTGTAAAAGCACCTGCCGCTATTCCTGCTATTGAGCAAAATCTTATTCCTCAAAAAGATGATACCTTCGTCAAGTTTGGTAATTTTAATGATGTTAAAAAAATTATTCAGTCCCGTCTCTTCTATCCGACGTTCATTACGGGTTTGTCGGGTAATGGGAAAACGTTCAGTGTTGAGCAGGCATGTGCTCAGTTGGGACGTGAACTCATCCGTGTAAACATTACTATTGAAACTGATGAAGACGATCTTATTGGCGGTTTTCGCCTTGTGGATGGCAACACTGCTTGGCATAATGGACCTGTCATTGAAGCACTCGAACGAGGAGCAATCTTGCTACTCGATGAAATTGATCTTGCTTCTAACAAAATCCTCTGTCTCCAATCCATCCTTGAAGGTAAGGGCGTGTTTCTGAAAAAGATTGGACGCTGGGTGAAACCTGCTGCTGGATTCAACGTTATTGCCACTGCCAACACTAAGGGTAAGGGTTCTGATGATGGACGCTTCATCGGCACCAATGTGCTTAATGAAGCATTCCTTGAGCGTTTCCCCGTAACCTTTGAGCAGTCCTATCCTTCGCCCGTAACAGAGCAAAAGATTCTGGAAGGTGTCGCTAAAGATATCGGCGTCAGTGATGCAGACTTCTGCAAGCGCCTGGTGGACTGGGGTGATATCATCCGTAAGACTTTCTATGACGGTGGTATTGAGGAAATCATCAGCACCCGTCGCCTGGTTCATATCATCCGTGCCTACAGCATCTTCCAAGACAAGGCAAAGGCAATCCAAGTGTGTGTGAACCGCTTTGACGATGAAACCAAGCAAGCATTCCTTGAGCTCTATGACAAAGTGGATGCTGATTTCCAACTTCCTACTGAAGAAGTTGCGCCCGAAGCACCTTTCTGATATAATGACTAATAACTGGGTACAGGAATATCTTAATTCCATGTACCCTGATATTCCTGACAACTGTTTTGAACCTATCGTTATGGACGAATATCCTTATTCAATCAACGACTTTTCCATTAATATGAGTGATGAGATTATTAAACAATCTCCCAGTACTCCCTGGAAGTACAATGAAGAAGAAATCGTAAAAGAACTTCTTGAGTACATTCGTGGCACTTACAACCAACACTATTCTGCTGGTGATCAAAAGATTCAAACGCTTGACTTGATTGAAGCGTGTGGAGATGGTGAAGCATTCTGCCGCAGCAACATCCTCAAGTATGCTTCCCGTTATGATAAGAAAGGAAGTGCCCGCCGTGATATTATGAAGATCCTTCACTATGCGATTCTTCTGCTAAACTTTAACGATAAGAACGCCGTTCGTGAAACCTACAATCAATGAATAACATGAAACTCTCTGACAACACTCTGACTATCCTCAAGAACTTCGCTGGAATCAACAACTCGATTCTCGTGAAAGAGGGTAGTAAACTTCGCACAATCTCTGTTGCTAAGAACATTCTTGCTGAAGCAGATATTAGTGAAGAGTTTCCTCGTGACTTCGCTATCTATGATTTGAACCAGTTTCTGAACGGTTTGAGTTTGCACCAAGATCCTGATCTTGACTTCAAGGAAGATTCTTACTTGAGCATCAAAGAAGGTAAGCGCCGTGTGAAGTATTTCTTCGCAGATCCTAACGTTATTATTTCTCCTCCCGAGAAGGAAATCAATCTGCCTTCTCAAGATGTTTGCTTCCAACTGGACAGCACCTCTCTTGAGAAACTGGTGAAAGCAGCACAAGTTTATCAACTGCCTGATCTCTCCGCCGTTGGTGAAGCGGGTGTCATCAAACTGGTTGTTCGTGATAAGAAGAATGATACTTCTAACGAGTATGCTATTGTTGTGGGCGAAACCGATCAAGAGTTTACTTTCAACTTCAAGGTAGAAAACATCAAGATTATTCCTGGTGCCTATGATGTTGTAGTTTCTTCTAAACTTCTTTCCAAGTTTACCAATACTCGCTACAACCTGACTTACTACATCGCTCTGGAACCTGATTCCACGTTTGGTTGATGAGACACATCCTTTTTACACTCAAAGAGTGTAACAAATCGTTCTTAGATGACGAGCAGTTTGTAAGGGATGTTGTTTATCAGGCATCAGTTAAATGTAAATCAACTCTATTGGCACTCAACTCACACAAGTTTGACCCTCAGGGTGTCACTTGTGTGGCAATGCTTGCTGAAAGTCACATCAGCATTCATACATGGCCTGAGAAGGGTATGGCAGTGTGTGACATCTTCACCTGCGGAGATCACACGAAACCCAAGGAGGGTGTAAAATACATGAAGATGATGCTTGACGCCAAAAGCATCGTAAGTAAATCATTTACGCGACCATTGGAATGAATATCTTTGTCACGAATCCTTTCCCCGCTGAAAGTGCTATCTGCCTTCCTGACAAACATATTGTCAAGATGCCGCTTGAGTGCTGCCAGATGCTTAGCATTATTGCTTCTCCCTGGTATCATGATTATGGGGTTCTTCCCAAGCAAGACGGCACTGCCTACAAGACAGAAAAAGGTGCCTTCCGCAACCACCCCTGTACCAAATGGGCGGCAGAGACGGTGGATAATGCCTATTGGCTCATCAAGTGGGGATTGAACTTGTGTCAAGAGTATACTCTACGCTATAATAAACAACACTCCTGTGAAGGGACACTGACTCATGCTTACTACCTTTTCCCCAAAGGTAGACTTGATGAAGTAACTCCTTTCGCACGAGCAATGCCTGAGGAATACAAGTTTGATACTAGTATTTCTACCTTTGACGCATACAAGATGTATATCGCATCCAAACCCTGGGTGAAAGACAACTATCTTCGTATGCCACAACGCAAACCAGAATGGGTATGAACTACCAGAAAGGTGATGTATTCCTTGACAAAAATACGCACAAGTTGTATATTTTTGATGGGAATGAATGGTTGGAAATTGTTCCTACCTCTGTATTGAAAAAACCTGATTGGGTTTGATTATGAAACTGATTGATAAAACGGACTCTCGGTATTTTACTGAGACATCCAAGGAACCATACATTCGCCATCGATATAAGTTGGTTGATGCTAATGGTGATTTTGTAATTTTTGACAACTGGGAAGAAACCCAGATGATGTGGTGGAATACCCCGTCTCAACTTTTGTCCCACATTGAGGTTCTTGATAATGAGTGATTTTATTTGGGTTGAGAAATACCGTCCCAAGACTATTGAGGACTGTATTCTTCCCGATGCCACGAAAGATATGTTTCGTGAGTTTTTGAAAAGGGGTGAAATCCCCAATATGCTTTTGGCAGGTCCTCCTGGTATCGGTAAGACCACAGTTGCCAAGGCACTGTGTAACGAACTTGGAGTAGATGTATATGTCATCAACGGATCCGACGAGGGCAGATTTCTGGATACTGTCCGAAACAATGCGAAAAACTTCGCTTCGACCGTCTCACTTACGTCAGATTCTAAACACAAGGTCATCATCATTGACGAAGCTGACAACACATCCAACGATGTTCAACTCTGCCTACGGGCGTTTATTGAGGAGTTTGCTGGGAACTGTCGATTCATCTTCACTTGTAACTACAAGAATAAGATTCTCCAACCT
>Ga0307375_10002098_pt1 | contig 20847 bp, 18 predicted proteins | sample TR1MG_FD_202531 | JGI IMG/M metagenome (GOLD analysis project Ga0307375, IMG submission 202531) | Soil microbial communities from Risofladan, Vaasa, Finland - TR-1 | ecosystem: Environmental > Terrestrial > Soil > Coastal area > Acid sulfate soil | place: Finland: Risofladan, Vaasa | collected...
CGATCATCAGGGCACTGGAGACGCCGCGCCCGCGAACTGACGGCGCAACGGCGAACAGGATCCCGTGCCCTTCCTCCGGGGTAGCCATTCTCAGGGTGAGGAAGCCCGTGATGGAGTCGCTGAGGCTCGCCACCAGGACCTCGTCGGAGACGTCCCGCGAGAGGCACGAGCGAAGCGCCCAGGATGTATACACGTCGTCACACTGGCGACGATCCAGTCTCTCATCCACGTGATAGTGGCCGTTATACCCGCGAAAGGCCTGCGCGGCCACCTCTACCACCTCGCCCTCCTCACCAGGCAGAGCGGCACGGACCGGGATGGCAGCGTTCTCTGCTGGTATGGGCACATTCAGCAGATCCCGCCCATAGTGGACCAGGGTGTCCATGAGGAGGAAACCCTCTCGCTCCATCGCTTGAGCGGCTCGAAGGTCGGAGGCCGGGCATCTGGCTATGAGCAAGACCACCGCACGATGGCGACAGAAGCTGAGCACGGAGGGCAACGCCTCGGCGGTCACGTCGTCCGTGCGGGCGGTTCGTATGCCGAAGCGTTCCTCGTCGATGTCTGACAGGCGGACGAGGGGGTGATCTGAGTTCATGGTTGCGCTTCGTGGTCGGGTGATGAGAACCCTGTTGTCTGTCGCACCGCACAGTAAGGCTGCCCCATGGTTCGGAAGTGCATCCGGGAGAGATACTCGCCGATCACACCAAGGGAGAACAGTTGGGCGCCCGAGAAGATGGCGATGACCGAGGCCAAGAAGGCAAAACCAGGAATGACGCGGCCCCAGATGAAGTAGGATCCGAGTACGTATGCCAGCACGAATACCCCGAATAGGGTGAAGGTGAAGCCGACGAGGCTCGCTACGCGTAGGGGGAGGACGGTGAAGCCGGTCGTCATGTTGATCGCGTGCGTGACCAGCTTTCCGAACGTGTAGCTGGACGCGCCGCTGCGTCGCGCGTCATGACGGACAGCCACGGTGGCAAAGCGGCTCGTCGCCCACGTCAGGAGTACATCAATGCAGACAAAAGGACCCCGATAGTCGGCGAAAGCCTGTCGAGCCTCGGCGCGGAACGCCCGGAACGCGCTTATGCTCCGCGCAGCCTCCGCCCCCATGGTTCCCTGCAGGACCATCTTCGTCACCTGGGACGCCATGGTGCGCCAGAGGCCATGATGCTCTTTCTGGGGCGTGCCATAGACGACGTCGTAGCCCTCGGCCAGTTTTTCGAGCAGTCTGGGTATCTCTGTTGGTGGGTGCTGGAGATCGTCGTCCATGGTCACGACCACTGGATGCTGCGCCGTCCGGATGCCAGCGAGCAGGGCGTTGTGCTGGCCGTAATTCCGCATGAGATCCAGGCCTCGGACGAAAGAGTGCTCGTTGGCTAGCCGGCAGATCGTCTCCCAGCTGCCATCCTGGCTCCCATCGTTGACGAGAACAACCTCGAAGTTGTCTACCGTTTCGCTGAGTGTGGTGCCCAGACCTGCGACCAGTTCAGGCAGGGTCGCCTCGCTGTTGTAGATGGGGATGATGACGGAGACGCCCGCTGGCGCTGGGGTGCGGGCGGCCGCGCGCTTCGTCTGGACCGTGTGAGCTTCTGGTGAGCCTGTCGCTTTTCTCTCTGACACGTTATTGGCAAGCCGCACTCGATCTATGAAGGGAGAGCGATTCAGCTGTCCGCTACTCAAGACTGGGCAAAGCGGAGTTCGCTGTACATGATAGGGCATCTGGGGGACTGTGTCAAGAGACTGAGCCACTGCTGGGGGGCCCAGTGGCTCTCACGCCGAGGCTCGCGCTCAGCTCGTGAAGGCTAGGCCGCACGATTCTCCTGGCTCATCGTGGCCTTTCCCCTTGGTTCTGAACAGGCCTTGTTGTATCGAGCTGGGTCCCCGATGCCTTGGATTACGGCCAGCACTCGCGCTTGCACAGCCTTCGTTCGCTGCACAGGTGCAACACGGCCCACGCGACCGAGACCCCTCCCGTTCCCACTCCTGAAGCGATAGGAAACAAGGTGTGGTTGCCCTGCTTGCCTGGCGCGAGAGCAGCGTATCTTGGCAGACATGCTGGTCACCGGCAAGCAGCAGTGAGGAACGGTGCCGCTCCTCTGCTTCGAGTTCTTTCCCATGGCAGAGGGAGGCATCCGAAGCGGAGCCACATCCGATGGTCCGCCGCGAATGCTGTCTTCGACGTGCGCTGTGTTTCGTGTTGTGGCCAAGAGTGGTGCTGCTGATGATACATTAACCGCAGAGGATAGGGCAGATCGCCGCTCATCGCTGGAGGAGTCGCCCGGCCGAGTGCAGGGTGGTGCTTCTTGCGGGCTATTCGCAGTCTGGTGCCCTGGTCATCGGCTGCAGGCCTCGGGCAGCGAGTTCGCTCTGGAGGGCCGTCCAACCGGCGCTACCTGGGTTGCGCTCGAGGAGTACGTATTCACCATGGCGCGCCACGAGGTCGTAGTCGTCGAAAAGGACCCGCTGGACCTCACAGGGAGACCGTGACAACACGTGGACCAGCCAGGAGTTCGCGTGGACGATCTGCAGCGCTGGCGGATGGTCACGGAACTCTGCAATGAAGTCCAAGGCTTCCTGGTCGCTAGACACGACAGCGGTTATCCAGTCGAGTGTCGTGGCGTTCTTGCGCTCTGTGAGGAAGTAGAACATGGCCTGACGGAAGGCGAAGACCGTTGCATCCGGGGTGGTCCGCTCCTGGACCTCCGCGATGATGTCCTGGATTTCACGGGCCTCGTCTGCACCCAGGATGAGATCCGCACGTGCTGTGTGCAATCGGCCACTGTCGGCCTTTTTCGAGCCGATGGTGCCGCAGATGTCGCATCTGAGCCCATAGAGCACCAGGATAGACCAGGAGAAAACCAGAATGCTTGCCAGGATCAGGCCCAGTGCAACCGACAGACGACGAGCAAGACCGAAAGCGCGCGCAGCCGAGGGTCGCGTGGAGTGCCCCTGGGCGCCTCTCAGCCGCCCGAATGTCGTGGTCAGCAGCAGAGCTCCGAGCATCACGACGGGCTGGCTGACCGTGAGGAAGTAGACGAAGAGCGGCAGTTGGAGCACTTTCAATTGAGTGAGCGCCGTCCAGGCCAGGAGAACCAGAAAGAAGCCTGTGCCTCGTGTGGCGGAACCACGAGTTCTCAGCCACCTTGTGATCCAGAAGCCGGCCAGTCCAATGCCGACGGCCAGGACGAGCACGATCAGATAGGCGAACCAGGTGTTGACGAACCACACCTGGAAACTTCGGGGCCAATACTTGAAGAGTTCATAGAACTGCCGAACCAGTGTTGACGGAGAAGGAAAAGGGAAAGCCTCATACGTGACGTTGGCAGCTGTCAGAGCACCGGCACCGAGTCTCCTGGCCACCGGGTCAAGCTCTCCTCTGAGGCCGTAGAACAAGAACAACGGAAGCGTGCACGAGACGGCAACGAGAACGCTCAGGCCAAAGTGCCGGGCGCTAGTGAGCACCCGCCGACGCAGACCCGCGCCCACAACGCTCTCGGACGGGCTGCCGCCTCCCATGAACTGGGCAACGAGCACAGCGACGAAACCAGCCATCAGCGAGTATATCAAGTAGTCCTCGCGGAAGTACATAACCATTCCAGCGACAAGGCCACAGGTAGCCGCCCCTCGAAGAGTAGGCCGTTCGACATACCTGAACAGCACCTCCAGATGCAGGAACATCAACAGTGAGCAGAGGGTGCTGAACCAGGGTCCTGGGACCAACATCACCGTGAGTGCGACGGCGAGGCTGATCGTGGGCGATAGAAGGCGTTTCGACACCGAGAAGACCAGGACATTGCGGAGGGCCATCAGTCCGACCCACATCAAGCGTTCCGTGGCCAGATTCACGCCGAAGAGAGTGAAGAGCGATGCAAGCAGGTAGTACCGTCCGGGCGTGTAGGAATGGAAGCCGGACAGTGGGACCTGGCCGTCCAGGACGCGCAGTGCGCCATTCAGGAGGAATCCCTCGTCGCTGAGGTTGAGGAAGCAGTTGTAGTAGCTGAGGTAGTAGGCGATGCTCAAGCCCGCAATGAGGGTGCAAACCACCCACCCGTTGGAGGCGGCGCCTCGTACTCTTTGGAGGAAGCGGTGACCGGGGCTCATTGCGGGTGGCTTTTGCACCTGAACTGTCTTAGTACGCTGACGACTCGTTCCCCATCGTCGATGGCTGGGCTGTTATGGAAGGGGACGCGCACCAGGCGTTCGCTCACGTCCTCTGTCACAGGACAGTGCCCGAGCTTCCCGCCGAACCGCTGTCCCATCTGCCCTCGGAAAAGGCGGCTGCGGCTGGTACCTTTCTCAAGAATGATCTCCGCTCGGTCGATGTACTGAGGATCGTTGATCAGCAATGCGTCTCCTCCGCCACACGTGAAGTTCTTGGTCGCGCGGAAGGTCTGCGAGGCGAGGCATCCAGGGGTCCCCAGACAGGGTCGTGCGTATTCGCCGAACAGACCGTGAGGGTTGTCTTCTGCGGTGGCGAGGCCGCGTGGCTCAACGACGTCCTGGATTTCGTCCATCTCAGCCGACACCCGCAAAGTGCACGACGACAATCCCCCCTAGTGCGCAGCGCGACCAGAGGCCAGACTTCGTTTCGTCCAGGTTCAGCTCTGGCAGCCTACGCGTGCCGAGTTCGGCAGGCTCCCCGGACCGAGGCAAGGGCCGACCACTCGGTTCAAATCTCTTGTCGTGGCGCAAACCCGCCTTCATCCTCGGGCTCCAATCGTGATCCCTAGCACAATCAGCACCAGCCCCAGGATCTTGGGCATGGTGAGCGACTCGTGAAGCAGAAACGCACTCAACACGAGCACGGCCACAAAAGCGAGGCTCGTAAATGGATAGGCATGACTCAACTCAAGCTTGGTTAGGGCCATCGTCCAGCACAGGAAAGCTAGAAAGCCCGCCGCGAGGCTGCTGATGACCCAGGGGTTCAGCACCAAACGCAGGAGAAAGTGGATTGTCTGTGCTCCATCTGTCGGCAAGGAGCCGGCTTTGCCCACCTGCCACTTGAGGACCAACTGGCCATAAACGGTGAAGAATATGGTGCCAAATACACACAAGTAGCCCATGATATCGCTCCGCCCTGCTGTGTTGACCCTTTCATCCCTTCTGGGCCAGCACGGCCAGTCCTATACCTGTCTTCCCATACCCATTGCCGTTGTAGAGCATGTATCGCTCGCCCTTGTGATCGAAGACGAAGGGGTATTCTATCATCTCTGAATCCCATCCTGATGTGGAGACATCAATCCCGGCTTCTTCATCCCTTCTTTTCCAGCGTATTCCATCCTCGGATTCGGCATAACCGATTCTGTAGCTCTCGCCCCTGTACGAATACCACATCTTGTATGTGTCATCCTCCCTGATGACACAGGGCCGAGAAATCGCGTACTCTTCGCTGGATTTGAAGTCTATGCAAACGGTTCCGGCCCTATCCCAGTGTATTCCATCCCTGGATTCGGCGTACCTGATGTGGTAGTAGTGCTTTGGCTGCCCGTTCTCCAATCGCCACCTGGCGCCGGAAACGTACCACATTCTCCATACATGGTCTTCAATCAGCACACAAGGGGAGCCGGTCAAATACGGATCTACGCTATCCCTGTCCAGAATTGGAGATCGGGAAACTCTGTGGAAGCTCTTGCCACCATCCTCGCTTATTGCGAGGCCGATATAGAAATAGAATGGAACGGTGACTCCGAGACTCCAGCCGGAGTAGTAGTGATACTTCTTGCCATCGTGATTGACAACCCAGGAGCTTGTGATGCCACTATCATCGAATGAACCCAGTGAGCCCAACGTGAGTACCGGCGCACTGTGCACCTGCAGCGGTTCCCCAGCGTACGGGATGCTGATCTCAAAGTACCCAATCTGAGATCTACCCGTTGTATCCCTCCCAGCGAAGTATACCCTGAAGAGGTCCTGGCCGATTCTGTCGGCAAATGGGGTCATCGCATGGCTGGCGACCCAATCAAGATCTAGTGGTGCCTCGAAGACCAGGCCATGCTTTGTCCATTCCATGTTTCTCCGTCTTCTCCACCAAGATCAGCGCATCGGCGGCGATGACAAACTCAGAGGCGAGGGGAATGTTCTCTGTGAGCGTATCGTTGGCTGATTCCAGGTCAACTTCCACCAGGCCCCAAGTCTTCGCCTGCTCTAGAATGCGAGTTCATCGCTTTTCTTGCCGAACAACTCGGCTCTTCGAGGAACGTACACTCCCCTTTCTATGGTGTCTTCCATGATTACCGCACCAGCTCCGATGAGGGTCCTGGGGGCAATCGTGATAGAATCGCGGAGAGTGGCATTGACGCCGATGAAGCAATACTGGTGAATGTGAACGTGTCCTGATACGACGACATGAGAACTGATGAAGCAGTGATCCTCGATAACCGAGTCATGACCGATATGATTGCCACTCCATAGCGTCACATTGTTGCCTATCTTGACAAAAGGCTGGACGGTATTGTCTTCCAGAATGAAGCAGTTGTCCCCAGGCCGGTGGTCAGTCAGAAAGGAGCATCTACTGCTCACGTAGCTGGCCAGCTCATATCCCAGGTCCTGGGCCTGGCAGTACTTGTCAGCACGGACCTGGTTCATGTTTGCATAGCTTAGTGCCACAAACATCTTGTGAGTCTTGGGAGGGTACCGCTTGGTTACGCTGTCAAGATCGATGAGCGGCAACCCAAGGAAAACCTCGCCTGTGCGGTATTGTGCGTCGACCACGAAAGCTACCACATCATGTGGGCTATCATGGCAGAAGTAGTGGTGGGCCAGCCTGGCAACGTCTCCGGCACCGAAGATGACCAGCTTTGCCACGAGGCTCCTCTCTACAACCTCACCAAGATGGTGAACTCATACAACGGGTAGTCGTGCAGCAACGCCACGAACCTGGAGAAGTTCTTCTTACAATAGTCGAACATGTAGAGCGGATCTGCGTAGTAGAGATCAGAGCGCATATACTCCGGGTGTGAGTATTTGGTCAATACATTGAAGGCGAAAGCCTTTTCGCTGACCTCTGCGATTCTGGTCAGGGTGGACAACATGTGGGCTTCCCATTCTTCGTAGCTTGCCTGCAACTTCACATTGAATATGCCACTGGCAATGGTGTAGTTGGCCGCGGTCAGAAGAGAATCATCAGCCACGAACTTGCAGTGATCGAGATCGTTGTGCAACTCGCTTGCCTTGGCACTCATTTCCTCTGATATGTCGAACCCTCGGTATTGGAAGCTATACCCTCTAGCGGTCAGGTACTCAATCAGGGCGCCGTACCCACAGCCGTAGTCATTTATGGAGAAGGCCCGCGTCCGATCGGAGATCCTCAGCAACTGCTCGAATCTCAGCTCCTGGCTCTCAAGCGAGTTCCAATCCACTCCCTCTGGGGTAGCACCGTGCGTCCGAAGCTTCTCGGCATAGTAGTGCCTCACGTTATCCAAGATCCCGTTGAAGCTCACGCCTGATCCGCCCTATCGTAGATTCGCCGGATGATGGTGTAGGGCCTTTGCTTGGTCTCCATGAATATCTTCGATAGATAGATGCCGATGATTCCCAAGCAGAAGACGGTCAACCCGCCCAGCAACCATACCGACACAATTAGCGTCGGCCAGCCAGCGAGATAATCACCGAAGAAGAGCCCTTTCACAAGTAGGTAAGAGGCAGCAAGACTGGACACGAGCAAGATCGTGCATCCCAAATAGAAAATGAACACCAGCGGCCTGCCACTGAACGAGGTGATGGAGTCAACGAACACGGAGACCTTTCGGCTCAAGTCATAGGTCGTACTACCTTTGTCATGCTTGTTTACCACGACGGGCACCTGTTTGAATCCTGTAATGGCCCACAGCCCGGCAAGGAAGATCTCACGATCCTTGTGCTGGACCAGGCTGGCAACGTATCTCTTGCTCATCAGCCTCGCGGTTATCAAGTTCGTTGGCACAGGATAGCTGGACAGCAGGCTGAATAGTCTGAAAAAGACACTCCCTGTGACTCGCTCAAAGAGGCCGCCCTTTCGCGATTGCTGCACACCGTAGACGACATCCGCACCAGAGCTATTGAGTTCATCGTAGAATTGTCGAAGTAGTTCTGGCTCCTCTTCCAGATCGGAGTCTATTAGAAAAACCAGGTCCCCTTTGGCATGAGCCAGACTTGTCATGATCGCCTTGTGATGACCGAAGTTCCTCGAGAGATCGATGACTTTGACCCGCGGATCTCTCTCGTACAGAGATACGGCAATTTCTAGCGAGTCATCGGGCGAACCATCGTTGACGAGGATTATCTCGAAATCATCCGTGATGTTCTTGGCCTCAGCGGAGATCCGATTGTAGAACTCTTGCAGATAGGCCGAGGAACAGTACAACGTAGCAGTGATCGAGAGATCCATCTCAGCAACTCCGCATGTACTTTGGAGCATTAGGCCCTTCGTTGAGAATGAGGTCAATAATGCTCACCTGGTGCTCGAAGGGCGGATAGAGCTGGTCATACTCCTGGTATCCCGAGTAGTCCATGTAGTGTACTGCTATGCCCGCATCCTCGAAGGGTTCCTCGTCAATGTAGCCTTTCGCAGTTGGCCCCGAGACGTACTCCGTCGCACCAGCCTGCCTGCATAGATCAACTAGCCTCTCCGTCTTGCCCTCTACGAGACGGTAATCCATGGACCAGGAGAGCTTCGTGTCTATACCGAGTAACTGGCAGATCGCAGTGAGGAACCGGTAGTTGATTTGGCTCAGATAGGTTTGCGTCGAGCCCAAGTATAGCTCCTCGAAGAACTCCTTGCACTCCTGGAAGTACTTTGCCCTGGAGTAATGGTGAACAATGGTCTTCCAGTGCTTCCGATTCCAGTCTCGATCACTGATGACGGTTTCTTTAATCTTCTGCAAGTACTTGCCCTTGACCTGCACCGGTATCGTGAGCCACATTGGACCGTTGGGGGTCTTGATCTTGTTTCTGTTTCTCCAGTCTCTTCTCGTATACTGCACGTCGTCGAACAGTATGAACTCATCCACCAGATTGATCATATCGAAGTAGCCTTTCCAGGGAATGTAGTTCGATTGAACCACGGCCAGTTTCTTACCCATAGGGACCAATCGCTCAAGCAGCTCCTGGAATGACCTTGCGGATATGGACCAAAGTCCCTAGATCGGTATGGAAGCCCGAGGGCCAACAACGGGCCCCAGGACACATGAAACCCGGGCTCCTCAAGCACGGTTCAGATGCCCGACCACGCGGCTGAGATGCCCTCCGGGCAACGACCTGCTCGCCCGCATTTACTGGTGCGGCCGACTTGGGCTAGCGACGCTTGAGTCCCCGGGAGCCTGCGTGTACTTATTCGCACGCGAGTCTCTATGTCGATGGTGCGAGCCACCTGCCATGTGGCCAAAGGAGACTCGATCGCCATGAAAGTCTTGATGCTTGCCCCGGATTATAGGCCAGACACCTGGAGATTCGCCACTGAGAATGCGGTTGGTTCATTTCCTGACGAACCTGCGCGTTAGAGGCACCTGCGCTTTCAGCGGCCGCTGCCACTCGTTGATGGAGAAGGCATCACTGGGAGAGGGGACGTCGGCAATGACTTGTCTGGGCGTGGTCCAACGATCTTGCCAGAGCGAGTACAGGGTTGGATCAGTGCGTGGGTGAGTTCATCGGTGGTGGACTTGTCGCCGAGAGGATCAGGCGGACTATGTCCTTGGTCTGGGTCTACCCACGAACATAAGATAGCGGTGGAAGATGGCATACCGCTCTATTCGCTCTGTTTGGAACCACGGCTCAATCGCGGCGCAAAGAGCCTCTGCCAAGCGTGGGTAGCTCCCTCGGTCGTATTTCCATAGCAGACTGCTAATCTGAGAGTCATTGCACTCCACAGGGTCGAGGAAAACGAGTCTCTGTTTGGTGACTCTGGCCAGTTCGCTGAAGAGAAGTGGCAGCTGCGCGTCAGATAGGTGATGCGCGAGAGCGATACAGACGGCATGGTCCACACTCTTCTGTCTTAGGCAGATCGCGGTGGCGTCGCACACGATGACCGCACTGGATGGGTGCTTGGCTTTGAGAGCCCGAAGTCTCTTGAGGTCAATATCCAAGGCCAGGTGAGTGGCCGACTCAGGTATTAGCGTGGAGAAGTTGCCCGTACCGGCGCCGATGTCAAGCACGACTTGCTTGTCTGTCCGCGATAAGTATGGCGTCAGCCGCCTGTGGGTGTGCTCTAGCCCCAGGGAACGTTGAATCCAGTCGAATACTCTGGGATTGGAGGCAACCCGATGAAGCAACTTCTTGAGCGGGCTCATATCATCTCTTGCATCGCAACCCTAGCATGTCGCGCTACGTGTTCTCATATGCCGGTACGCGACTGACGTTGTCCACCAGAGCCAGCCGTGGCCACCACACTGCGGATCTGCTGAGCGGTTCGTGAGGCAACGAGGCACAACCGTGACTACCAGCGGAGGAGCGACGCCACGGCGGGGGCAGATACAGCTCTACATTTCATTACTGTGAGTCCCGCGATCTGCCTCAAGGTGGAGGATAGACATGAATACGAAGCAAGGGAGCTTCCAAGAGAACATCGCCTGAAAGCCCCCTTTGCGCGCTGCTTCTACGACTACAATCCAACGGTCACGGGACTATGGAGTTGTACACTCCCATGTACATGTACCCTGAACCCGATTTTTCGTTGGTCGCCACACCAGTTATCGTCCCACTGGGATCCTCTGTCTCTACGATGACGGCTCCCGCCCAGGAGTCGCCCAGGGGTTCGAAGGTTGCAGGGCCAGCTGGCGTGTTTCCTCCGTATCGGGTGTTATATGCGTGAACCGAGTTCGCGGGTATGGTATCTTGGAACTGTACCCCAACACTCCCGTCGGAATTGAGGTACTTGAGAGTGACGGTAACATCCTCAGTAGGATCCATGTTTTGCACGCCCAGGGCGGAGAAGCTCAACCATGTGGTTCCGCTCTTGACTCGGTACATCACAGGATGAAACAGCCTGTTGGCGCCACTCGACACGGCCAAGTGCGCGCCTCCCAGATACCCGCCTGGGTAGCGCGTACCGGAGGAGGAGCCAACGATGGGGTGGGTGGAGCTCACGACCGCTGTGCCGAGCCACACATCACCCAGTGGATCGAAGAGGGATGCATCTACATCTCCTCCATACCTGAGGTTGTAGCCATGCGAAGAGTAGGCAGGGATGGTGTCGGTGAAGGCAAGGGCGGGCGCGCCGCCTGCCATCCCGTAGAGAGACATGTATGCGGTGATTTCGATGTCGTTGAGATTCTGCACCACGAATCCCGACCAGTCCGACTGACCCTTCCACTCGCCGCCGAAGTTCCTCTTGTTGAGGGCGGGGAAATAGATCTTGGTAGCGTCACCGGGTACGAGAGAGTTGTTGGCAACCGCATATCCAAACACCGTGTGATTGACGATCACGCCCACGATCTTCTGAGGAGAGGTGGCCTGCAGACTACCGTACCATACCTCTGGCAAGGTGGGTATGTTCGGGTTCAGGGATGGATCATGGAGGTCATAAGTCTCCTGGGAATCCGCCTCGATCGTGTCCATGAAGGGGCTGCCGGCCACGACGACGCCACCGACGTCACGGTAAGTCATCGAGACTTCACAGTCTACAGTGTCAACACACTGGATGGTCACGATGGACCTGTGGCTCGGCGTCTTGGCGGCGCCAGGGACGAAAATCTCGTTGGCGCCCTCTGAGTAACCTACATAGGCGCCACCGCTCCATCCATCGCCTGTGGGAACGTTCTGCCAGTACAACTCCGCCACGGATGCCAGCTCACGGTTGGAGAAGAGAACCATCGAGCCCAGCCAATCGTTGGCCAAGCCGGAACTCGAGGCGGGGAAGCTGGTGTTGCCCCAGGGTGAGATCGTTGCGCCCACAGAGGAGTCTGAGACTCCATCCTGGTTAACGTAGCTGGCTACCACACTGGCGTCCAGGGTCTCATCGAGGTTCATGACCCAGACGTCGCTGCTGCCCTGACCGACGGACTGGTCCGGGTATATGGCAAGGGCAATCGAGGAGATGACCAGCACACCCAGTATTGCGGCCACCGCTCCAAGCACTTTCAGTTTCATCGTCCATGTCTCCTTTCAGGACAGGATGTCACGCTATGGGTACTCCTTTGGTCCTCACCTGTACCCATTATAGTGCGGTGTGGTGTAGCAAGTCAATACCCCCTTTGGGTGATTGGCTCGGGAGTTGGTGCTGCGAGCATCGCTCTGCCCTTTGAAGGCGGCCTGCACGGCCATGGTCTGACCGCAGAGGGAAGGTTGCTTCCCGCTGGCTGATCACAGCTGCTAAAGGTCACGGGTTCCGGGATGATTCTGTCGTCGCGTACTCTCTGACCATTCTCGTCCCAGACTGGCAAGCGCCCAAGCGGTCGCCAGTCGTGGACGTCAACTCTCGCGGCGTGCTCAGCCCGGGGGGCGTCAGGCGGTGGCTGGAGTTGATGCTCTCTCCTAGCTAGTGGCTTCAGTCCTCCGCGGCCAGCGTTGTAAGCGAGACCGCATCGCCATCGATTCTTCGCCCCTGCAGGTCCCACACTGGGAGACGTTCTCCAGTCTCCCAATAGTATACGCCCACTATGACTGTGTACTGGCCGGGTTCCGCATCGGCGGGGATTCGTAGTGCATGTTCATCCTTCACCAGTTCTCCAGGTCGCCACTGGGAGGTGGAGAGCTGGTTGTGCTCCAGCAGCCTGTCCTCTTGAACCAGGATGTCGTCCTCCGGTCCTACGACGTGAATGAACGTGCTGTAGTCTCTGTTCATCTCTTGCAGAGCTTGCCACCAGACGATCACCTCTATTGTGCCCCCGGGGACCACACTATCTGGCCTCAGGTCGTAGCCGAGGAGCGCCACTTGCCAGCCCAGATATAAATTAAGCGGATATGGGATGTCTGTGCCCGGGGAACCGGAGAGCAACTGGAGGGTGCGTTGTGCCTCCTCGTTGGTCGGATCGATCTCGAGAGCCCGCTCGAAGGCCGTGACGGAATCTCTGATGCTTCCGGTCATCAGATAGGTTTCGCCCAGCAGAAGATACAATTGCGCGCTGTGGTGCCCTGTTTCCAGACCCTGCTGATACACGGCAAGAGCCTTGTAGGGTTCCATAAGATCACGATAGGCATTGCCTAGATCTATGTAGGCCTGGTGGTCTTCGGGCATCACCGACTCTGCTTGTGCGAGATCGGCCGCCGCTTGGGCGGTCTTGCCCTGCTCTCGACGGATATCCGCCAGGGCCAGGTACAGATCGAAACGAGCTATTTCGCTGGGCTGGATGATCCTGAGTGCTTTCAGGATGGAGATGGCATCCTCCTGCCTATCGCCGCTGGGGTTGGTCAACTTCACTATCGCCACCCATGGGAACTCCACAATCTGGATCTCCTCATCAACTCGGTCCAGGTTGGCTAGGCCGGCGGAATGCCACAGCACCCCCCATACTTGAGCTTCAGCATGGGTCTCCTGGCGCATCCGGAGTGCGAGGCCCTGGCGTGCATAAAGGACGGCGACATCCTCATCCCACAGCGAGAAATAGTACCGTAGCCCCGTCACTGTGCGATCCGCGTCACCACCTCGACCATACTCTTGGCCATCCGCGATGATGACGTCGCTTGCTGCCATACTCTCTTGCAGGAATGCTGCTGCCCCGCGCCAATCCTCCCTCTGTGAAAGATAGTAGTCCCCTACTGCGACGACGCTCAACGATGCAAAGGCGAGCACGGCCAGCGCGGTTATGATGGGCAGCGGCCATTGGCGGTCACCCTTGGAGCCAAGGAGATGTGCACCAATCAAACGGGAACCGGAGGCTATCCCTCTCGCGATCACGAGGAGACAAAGAGGGAGTATGAATAGGACATACCTCGGCTTGCTGGGGTAACCACTCTGCACGACAGCAAGGAACAGGAAAGGAGCCCCCACACAAGACGCCATCAATGCGATTACTCTGCGGTCGGAGGTTGCCAGACCCAAGGCAAGAATACCCAGCCAGAGGAGCAGTCCAACGTCGGTGAGACCACTATACTCAGTGAGCGTAGTGTGCAAGAAGCTCAAAGACGACTCAAGACTGCCTGCTCTGGCCGCAGCTCCCCCTTGGTATCCCGTGAACCAGACAGTGTGAGCCTGCAAGGTTGGCAGCCAGGGGATATACGACAAGCAGACCACAGCCAAACTAACGCATAATATCAGTGCCTGCCTGGCCGGGACGGAGAGCCCGCGGGATGCACGGCCCTCCAAGACACGAGCCTTCTCTTCCCGGTGAGATAACCAGTTCTGTGCGATTACAACAGCCGCATAGATACCTGCGGCAGGCAGGAAAAGGAACGCGAAATAGTGATTGTAGAGACTCAGGCTGGTGCAAATGATGAACCCGACCCAGTATCTTCTCTTATTCTTCTGTAAGGCCTTGGTCAGGAAGACAAGGGAGAACAGGGCGAGGAATACCATCAGGGCATAGGACCTGGCCTCCTGGGAATAGTGGATATGATAGGCATTGGCGGCCAGGAGGAAAGCCGCAATGAACCCCTCCTTTCTCGTCCAGAGTATCTCGCCCATTTTGTATGCCAACGCGATGGAGAGCGAACCGAAGAGCACGGCCTGGAGGCGAATCACAAAGTCACTGTCGCCTGACAAGTTAATGAAGAACCACGTGACTACGTCAACCAGTGGGGGATGTGTGTAGTTTTCGTCATAGGTCACGGCAGACAAGAGGTCCAGGTGTGCCCGCCTGGCAGTGATGATTTCATCCAGCCACATACTATCAGCATCGAGTTCGTACAGGCGCAAGCCTATGCCTAGCATGAAGATAGCCAGAAGCAGGCCCGTGACGACCGCTTGACCTCCTCGCTTAGAGGCCAGAACCCCACTCATCTTCCTTCGTGGATCATCCAGCCTGTTCACGCTTGGACTCCCTCGATATGCTCCTGCTCCCCCCTGCACCAGACCAAGCCATGTTCACAGGACTTGCCGGTCTGACGGGAACGGGTAGCTCTGAACAGTCAAGGAGCATCGCGAAACCCCTCGTGCTCGTATCTGGCATCAATACCCTTCCTATTGCCTGGCCGGTTCCGAGAGTGGACAGATGCAACTTCGCGGTATCCCCAGCTATCTCGTCTCGATTGTGAGCTTTCCGGACCTGGGCCCAGCCGTTCTGCTAAGGCTGAATCCGTAGACAGGCGTTCCAAAACAGAGGTGCGAAGCTATGGTGCAACAGACCACTTGCTGGAGACGGTGCAACCAGATGCAGGAGATCATGAGGGTGGATTGACCCCCTGTTGAAAACAGTGTTTGGGAGCGTGGCACCTGCAAGCAACATACATGGAAAGGTCCAAAGGCAAGAAGCGTGGAAATAGAACAGACTCATCCATCTGTAGACCGGCCCGGATAGCGGCGAGAATGTCCCGGTGGCTGGAGGGATGGATCTTGACAGGATCAAAACCGACGAGCCGATAGAAAGCGCTTGTGATGCTATTCCTTACCGGGAATCCTGTGACAGCCACCCCCTGCGGCCGCAGGACCCTGCAAATTTCGCCGACAGCCGCATCGAGGTCCACCAGATGTTCCAGCACACTGACGCAGACCACTGCATCAAACTCTGCATCCTGGAAGGGCAAGCTTCGAACATCGCCGTAGTGCAGACTCGCCTCGATTCCCTCCGCCTCCAGCATTGCATGCACTCGATCCAGTTCTTTGTGAACATCTACTGCCACCAGGTGTTTGCAGCGTTGAGATAGCTCTGGCAGCAAGATACCGCTTCCATAGCCTATCTCCAACATATTCTCGAAAGTACCATCCCCCAGCAGTTCGCAGGCAAGTTCCAGCCGCCTCGTGTAGACATACCTCGTGAGAGGGGAATAGTAGTATTGAAGGGGATCTTCATCATTTGTCGGCGAGATGTGTTCTCTAGCAGGAAGACGAATGGCCATATGGTGGTTACCCTACTACCTTCTGTTGCTGCCCAGATACCCGCGTCGTTCATCGGCGGCCAGCTCCAAGAGCGGCTTTGAGCAAGAGGACACCAAGTTGCCAGCCCACATTTGTCCTGCAAACCCGCCGAAACACCCACGGCAGTCACTTGGGATCGATCCGCGAATACATTCAGAATCCCGTGGCCCCGTCTTATCGATACCTACTGTACCATTCGATGGTTCGCCTGAGGCCTTCCTTTAGGCTGATCCGGGCGCGAAAGCCGAACTCTCGCTCTGCGCGGGTTGTGTCCAGACAGCGCCGCGGCTGTCCCCCGGGTTTGGCCGTATCCCAGGTGATGTGACCTTTGAAGCCGGTCAGATCAGCGATGAGATGGCCCAAGTCTTTGATGGAGATCTCGAACCCAGCGCCGATATTCACCGGGTCGGGCTTATCGTATCGCTCCGTAGCTAGGACGATGGCCTCCGCGCAGTCTTCTACGTATAGGAACTCGCGAGTGGCACTGCCGTCACCCCAGATGGTGATTTCGCCTTGCTGCTTGTCAGTGGCGTCGAAGTACTTCTTGATCAAGGCCGGAATGACATGGGAGCTCGCCGGATCGAAGTTGTCTCGCGGTCCGTAGAGGTTCACCGGCAGCAGGTAGACTCCGTTGAAGCCATATTGCTTGCGATAGGCCTGTGCCTGCACCAGAAGCATCTTCTTGGCCAAGCCATACGGGGCGTTGGTCTCCTCAGGATAGCCTTCCCACAGATCATCCTCGCTGAAAGGTACGGGAGTGAGTTTGGGGTATGCGCAGACGGTGCCGACGGCCACGAACTTCTGCACGCCGAAGATTCGGGCCTGTTCCATAACCTGCGCCCCCATGATCAAGTTGTCGTAGAAGAACTCACCAGGGCGCTCACGGTTGGCGCCGATGCCACCTACGATGGCGGCCAGGTGGATGACGATATTCGGCCGGCTGCTCTGGAAGAGGCGGATGACAGCCTCATTGTCCCGCAAGTCGTGCTCTCGGCTGCGAGGTATGAAGATCTCCCGGCAGCCCCGTTCTTGCAGTTTCTCCACGACGTGCGAGCCCAGGAAGCCGGCCCCACCGGTGACCATGACGCGCTTTCCCTGCAAGAAGCTAGTTTCGTTGATCACTCAATTCCTCTTCCGTGTTCAGAATCCTTGCCAGGGATTCCTCACTTTCGTCTCTCTGATCCAGCTTGACCCCGGGACTTGTTTCTCCAACTTGCGGGTCGCGAGGCGGGTCATCGGTTTGGTGACATTCGGTTCTCGGGCTAGTGTTGTATGGGGCATTACGTAGGCAGCAGGCGATCTTGATTGCTCAACTCCTCTATTGTCTACTGTGGTCCCCCCGACGGTAACTCAACAATATTTCCACTCGGGGTGCCAGTCAGGACCAGAACAATCAGAGCGAACATCGCCCACGTTTTCATCCACCGCTGCAGACTATTCTCCATTCGTCGCCAACAACTGAAGGCGAAGCCGGGCGTCAGGCTCCGCAATGATACTCCCCCGGAGAGCAGATAGCAGAAAGGCATGCAGGGTTCGATGGTCTGGATCTGCCATTCAGGAAACTCTTGTTCGAACTGAGACCGGTCTCTTTCGATGATCATCCAAGCCAGTGCACCGTTTGCGCCTGAGAGCGGTCCAGCGGACGAAAACGACCAATCTGGTGCTTCCGTGTCAAACGGCTCATGATGCAGGTTGGTGTATACCAACCGCGACCAAGGCGTCACCCACGGCTCTATCATGACCACGACGCCGCCCAACTGCACACACCGAGCCGCCTCGGCAAAGAAGCGCCGGGGTCGGGGCATGTGGTGCAGCACGTTTGTCATCACAATGGCTCGCAAGGTGCTGTCCGAGAAGGGCAGTTGCTGCCCATCCAGCACGATCCCGATATGAGGGCAATGCACAATGTCCGAGGTGATCAGGCCAGGAACAAAACGTTCGAGAAAGCCTGCCCCCGAGCCCAGTTCCAAGACCGGCTCCCTGCCCGCTGGCAGGGCTGCGGCAATGGCTGCATACCACTCCTGATAGGTTTGCCGTAGAAAGCCCTTTCGCTGGATGATCTGCCGCCGTGCCTGCGTTGTCGACGGATCGTCAATGTCCAGCCCGCGCGTCAGGGGATGAGCCAACCATCTCGTAGGGATAACGAGTCCTCCTCATACGAACTTGATGCGCCTGGCAGCAAACACTACCATTCTGACGAGGAGCCACCCGTGCTGCCAGCGGTCAATGTTTGTGGTGCCATACGTACGCTCTCGGTAGCGGATAGGCAAATCGACGATCTTGAGGTTGAGTTTGGTGGCGCCAAACAACAGATCGAAATCGCCAAATGGATCGAAGTCACCAAAGTAGGCCCGGTTGGCTGCAACAAGGTCGTAGTCTCGCCTCCAGAGGGCCTTTGTGCCACACAGGGTGTCCTTGATCGGCTGGCCAAACAGCCAGGAGAAGACCACGCTGAAGGATTTGTTGCCGATCAGATTGAGAAGGCGCATTGCCTGGTGTTCCATAGGATAGACGAGACGAACGCCGTTCACAAAATCACCCTTTCGAGATACCAGAGCCTCGTAGAAGCGGGGCAGGTCCTCTGGCGGGACGGTCAAGTCAGCGTCCAGGATCATCAGGATCTCACCGCTGGCGTTGGCAAAGCCCAGCCTAACCGCGTCTCCCTTCCCCCGCCCTGCTTGTTTGAGCAATCTAGCTGTACGCTTTGGGTGCTTGGCGATCGCTCGTTCAATCGCCGCGTAAGTATCGTCTTCAGAGTGCCCCTCGACGAAGACCAGCTCCGTGCCCTGGCCCATCTCCGGCACGCGGGTGAAGATGCCTTCGATGTTACCGGCTTCGTTTCGCGCAGGGACAATCACAGAGACCAGTGGTTCCTCGGCGGACGTGGTTCGCGCAGCCAACGACGCCGGACGAGCAATCACGAAGTTGGTCAAGGCAGCAAGGGAGAATGGCCAGAGTTTGACCAAGGCGCGGTTCGCCAGTCCGGAGAGCAATGGCATGTACAGAGGCAGGAGTATCTCCTGCGTGTGCTTGACAGTCTCAAAACCCGTCAGTCTGAACAGGTTGCCGATATCGTCGACGGTAAGCCAGTTCTGCTCCAGGTTCGACTTGCTAAGGCCCAGCCGTTGAGCCAGCGCCAGGGGAATCTCCCATAGACGACTGTAGGTGTTGAGGACCAGTCGGGTCCGAGGATGGGACAAGGTAGCCAGCTGTTCCAAGACACCTTGAACATCCCATAGATCATTGACCAGGTCTGAGAGTATGATGACGTCGAAGTGGCCGTCCAGTGGAAGGTCGTGTGCATCGGCTTGCACGAAGTGTAGCCAGGGGTACCTTTCTGAGGCTCGCTTGACCATCTCTGCAGAGAAGTCCACTCCCACCCCAACGGATGGCTTCAGCGCAGCCAGCAAATCTCCCTGCCCACAACCGACCTCAAGTACGCGCAGGCCCGGCGGGATCAGGAGTCTGTAGTGGTGCGCGAGTTGCCTCTGGTAGAAACCTCCCAGTCCACTCCATCGATCCAGCACTTGAGCTACGCGGTCCCAGTGGGCGATGCGCGCCCTTTGATAGCTGCGCGCGGCTACGACAGCCTGATCGCTCTCGGAGCCAACATTCATTTGCAGAAGCCCCGTGCACCATTGTGATTTGGACGACCTGCACGTGCTGGCCGTTCGTTCGCGGTCATGGCTTGTGGCCATACCGCGTTGTCTACACACTGCTCTTGGCTTGGCTGATACTGACTAAGGGACAGAGAAACCATGGTCATCTGACGCTGTCCTCATCATTGCTGTCGCGCACTGGCGGCGACTCCAATGTACGATGTGCGGACCAGTCGTGAAGGGTGTTTGTGGATGGCGTCCCAGATCACTTCGGCGAGGGCGGTGGTTGGGCTATCCTCTCCCTCGCACAGGGGTGCCTTGGGGAGCACCCTCCCGTTCAAAAGGCCCCTCTGCGTCCGAGCACCGCCCCTATGGTCTTCCACAGGATCTGCAGATCGAGCAGCAACGAGTAGTTCTGGATGTAGAATAGGTCGTCCTCGACGTGCAGATGCATGGGATGGTCACTGCGTCCGGTGATCTGCCACCAGCCGGTCATGCCGGGTGGGACTGCGAATCTCTTGCGCTGCCAGGGCTCATAGCGCTCCACCAGGAAGGGTAGCTCCGGGCGAGGACCCACCAGGCTCATTTCCCCCTTGATCACGTTGAACAGTTGAGGCAGTTCGTCGATGCTGGTGCGTCGAAGTATGCGCCCCACACGGGTCACTCTGGGGTCATCTTTCACCTTGTGGATCAGTTGTCCATCCTCGGTCTCGACGACCACTTCCTTGAGTCTGGCCTCGGCATCAGCGACCATGGAGCGGAACTTGTAGACGTGGAAGGGCTCGCAGTTCTCGCCAATCCTCAGTTGCCTGAAAATCACTGGCCCCTTCGAATCCAGCTTGATCAGGATTACGGTGAGCAGCAGCAGTGGAGAGAGCACCACCAAGAGCACGGTGGCCGCCACGACGTCGAAGGCCCTCTTGACCGCCCGCGGGAAACCCTCTATCGCCGATGCTCTCAGATTGAGTAGCGGAATCCCACCGAGGTCGTCCACGGTGATGGCAGAACGGTAGAAAGCCAGATCGGAAAAATCGGGCACCACCTTCACTACCACAGGGAGCCGCTGCAAACCTACTACCAGGTTGGCTATCTCCTCATGGGCCCGGAGCGGAAGAGCGAAGATTATCTCCCGTATTTGCTTCTCTTCGACGAGACGTGTTGTGTCCGCCAGGGTACCCAGGACCGGAACGCCGCTGACCTTCTTGCGTTGCTTTTCCGGGTCGTCGTCGACGAAGCCCACGACTTCGAGGCCTGTCCATCGCCGCTGCTGGAGATTGGCCGCCACGTTTCGTCCCACCTCACCCGCTCCGGCGATGAGGACGTTTG
>Ga0307375_10002099_pt1 | contig 20842 bp, 21 predicted proteins | sample TR1MG_FD_202531 | JGI IMG/M metagenome (GOLD analysis project Ga0307375, IMG submission 202531) | Soil microbial communities from Risofladan, Vaasa, Finland - TR-1 | ecosystem: Environmental > Terrestrial > Soil > Coastal area > Acid sulfate soil | place: Finland: Risofladan, Vaasa | collected...
ACGAGATGATAGGAAGATATGACAGCACTGGTTCGATGAAAGAAAAAACATTTGAAAACGCTGCTTATCAGTTAAACAATAAAATTATTCGAGATACGGGATTAAGGGATGTTATGGAAGTCAAAAAACGTTCAGTTATTTTTAACAAAAAATACGAGATAAAAACTTAAGTTTTGGCTTAAGGCAACTTAAACGGGCGGACTGATAAACTGGCGAAAATGCCAGTTTTTAATTCTGAAAAAAACACAACAGAAAAGGCGGTGAAAGAAAGGGCTTTGTTGGAAAAACTTTGTCGCAAGAGCCTTAGCAATCAAGAGACCTTTGAAGCCAAGCAGGATTTGCTCGGTGCTTTCGGCTGGCTACTTGAAATGGATAAAAAATATAACCCGCACCTTTATGAAAATAACCGAGATTAACATTATCCCGATCAAGCCCAATGGCGGGCTTATCGGGTTTGCCAGCGTAGTGCTCGATAACGGGCTTTATCTCGGCTCTATGGGCGTTTACAGCCGATTAGACGGCACTGGCTACCGGATAACCTATCCCACAAAGAAGGTAGGCGATAAAGACCTAAACATTTACCACCCGATAAGTCGTGAATTGGGTATAGCCATCGAGGATGCGATAACCGGTAAGGCGCTGGAATTATTCGGATAGAAATTAACGAAAGAAGTAATGAAAAAAGTAAAGTTATGTACGACACTATAGTTTTTCATTTGGAACAAGACCAATTCAAAATAGGAGATGAAAGCTATTTTGACGGCAGAAAAACAAGCACGGTTAACGGGCGGTTTGATGTTGGTTCTTCTTTTGTTAATGGGATAAGGGAAAAAATGAAAAAAGACAAAAAATACTATCCATCTGTAAATCTTGCCGACAAAACAATCGGCAATAGCATAACCGGTAAAACAAAAGTTAAAAGGTTAGAAGTCCAAATATCGCTTCCAAAAGCTCGTTATGAAACTAATAAGTTTGAGATAGACCAAAACGACTTTGATTTTCTATATAAAAAAACTGCCGAATACTTAAAAATGGCTAAGGTTCTCACAGATACTCAAAGTCTAAAGGGTGGTGTATTAACCGGAGTAGCTTTTTCAAAATCAACTGTATTGCCGGATTACTTCGGAACTGCCGAACAAGTGATAAGAAGATTATCTCCGCTAAATTATAAGCCACGCTGTAAATTCAGATACAGGGATTACAATGATGGCTGGGAAGGCGTGAGTATTAAATTCCATAATCTTATAAGAGGTTTAGGTGCTTACTGTAAATATAGCGAGATTTTGAATACCGGCTTTACGCTGGCTGAAGAAGAAATAATAAAGCAAGTTTTAGATAGAACGCAACCGAAAAACATTTACAGGCTTGAATTGACTCTTCAGAGGAAGCAAACACTGGAAGCGGTTTTAAGGCGGTTTATACCAACGAAAAAGAAAGATTTTACGCTGGACGATATTTTTACAAACAAAGACATATCACAAAAGCTGTTATTAGAACAATTTGATGAAGTGTTTAATCCAACCAATGTGGCGCTCATAACATTGAGCGAAATGAAAGAAAATAAACTTGATAGCATTTTAAGCGGCAAAATAAACGCCTTTAAAGATCGAGCTTTAATGTTCTATTTAGTGAATATGACCACCAAAATTGGGTTATGCCAGACCTTTAAGCGGATGAAGCAAGAGTTAAGCAGTAGTAATTTTGATAGGCTCAAAAGAGAGCTGCCGAAAATCATTGAAGAATTGGGCGAAATGGAAGAACCCACCCTTAATTTAATTGAGTTTTTAAGGAGTGAGCTTGTTAAATTTGAGCCGATAAAACCGCTTGTGCAAAAAACAGGCTGTCAACTATTGTTAAATGACTTATACTAAATATAATCAAGCAAAAGTAATACCGCAATATCGCTATCAATAATAAACGAATAATTTTTTAAACTATGCCAAGCCCAAAAGAATTTTATCTTGTAGAGGAATTAGCCGAAAAGCTAAGGCTTTCTAATATGACGATCTATCGTTACATAAAAGCTGGCAAGGTGAAAGCCTATAAATTCGGCAAGGAATTTAGAATTGATAGGGTCGAGTTCGAGAAATTCCTGAACAAAACGAAAACGAAATAAATGAATAACAATTTGATAGAGCTTGAGAAAAAAATGGGGTCTAAGTGGCCAATTTTCGAGAAACTACATAAAACCATTTTATCCGCCAATCCAAATATAGAGTATCACGTTTTCCCAATATATATTGGTTATTATCTCGGCGATAAGAGTGTCGCGATAGTTTATTTTAGGGGTAAATTTGTATCGGATGATGAATTGGATGTTGGGTTAGGGTTAGAAAAAAAGCCAAAAGTTTCTGGTTTTGTTGATGCTAAATATATGCACTACAATGGAGTCAACTACAGTATAAAACTCAAAACTACTAAAAAAATCACAAAGGAGTTTATTGCTATAGTAAAATCAATTGGTAAAAGGGATAAGAAATGACAGGAAACATTTTCACATGCTGATGACATCTACTAATAATAAACGACATCTTGGACAATACTTCACACGCCAACAAACTTGGCTTCGTCCACAGGTCATTAACTTTATCCGATCTATGGGAGCAGTGGTTGTCTATGATCCATTTGCTGGGAATGGTGACTTATTGAAGGTCGCAAATGATATCGGTATTAAAAAAACTGTTGGTCTCGACATTGATTCAAAACTCGGTTGGAAATTAAATGATAGCTTAATACGCATTCCTAAAATAGAAGGTTCAGTTATTATCACAAACCCACCATACCTAACAAACTATAGCGCCAAGAGAAAAAAGATATTTGAGCAAGTTTCGAAATACTTTGCCTCTACAAATTACGACGATTTATACCAGATAGCCCTTGAGAAATGCCTCGATGCGGGAACTGGCGTTATCATCATCCCAGAAACCTTTATAAACTCGTCTTTTCCTAAGGACCGGCTCAATAGTATAACAATACTCGAAGATAATCCTTTCGAAGATACCGAAAACCCGGTGTGTATCGTCTGCTTCGACGGAAAACGAAAGTCCTTGCACGATGTTCAGATATATAAGAACGATGCGTCGATTGGTTCACTTGAGTATTTCGAGCGCCTTCGTTTAAAACCTTCAAACTCCGTCCCGTTTAAGTTTAACGATGTAAGCGGACCTCTTGCACTTAGGGCAGTAGACACTACAGATCCTCAAAAAACTATTTCGTTTATGAGAAAGGAAGTGCTCGACTATGATTTATCCGGTATTAAACACAGTTCGAGACTAATCACTATCATCCAGACAGACTTCTCACGTGGTAAACTTGATGCGCTAATAGGGCACTCCAACGCTATCCTCGCCGATTTAAGGAGTAGGACAAAAGACGTGATCCTTTCACCATTTAAAGGGAACAGAAAAGACGGTTTACGAAGGCGGCGTCTTGATTACGCTACTGCCCGAGCGATTCTCGAGACTGCAAGTGAAAGAGTTGCACCAAGTAAAAACCAAGCTATTTTAATATGAAAACAAATACCGAATTTTTTGACTATTCGCTTAAAAACCCCGAGCTGCTTGTAGATGACTTTTACATCAAGGAGAAGGGTCTTATAATTTCAGACTCTCCGAGCAAGCCAAATCAATTGATGAAAATCAACCGGGAAATGCTCGACAACATTACTGCATACCGCATCGCTATTGGTAAGGGCAACGACAAGATGCAGCGCGATATTCTTAAGACCGTTCAGTCTCTTTTGCGGAATAAAGGGCTGAACTTTTCGGAGTTCGCAAGTTTTTGGGCAGTAGTCGACGTATCCTATAGTCTTTATCTCTCTCTCACAGACGTAGAACAACTGGAGTTTCTCGATTCGGTAATCAGGAAGTATTTGGAAATGAGACACGAGACCTACATTGGCCACGGTTATTCCGCAACCACACTTCAGGTCGGCAAGGATGCAAAGGCGCACAAAAGCAGTGGATCTCTCGGCATTATTAAAACAGATTCCATGTTGGTAAAAAACGGATACTCACAACTCACAGAGCTGACTATTGAAGCATTTAAAGATAACGACAAGATTTTCCTATTCTCTGACAAAAAGGGAAAAAGACTATTTAAGGAAATCCTAAAGACATTTAAAATAAAGTTTCTTTGGAGCTTGGGTAGGCAAAACAAAATGCCGGATGTTCTTTTCAAGAATGGTAATGACATTTACATAGTCGAACACAAACACATGAAGGAAGGTGGCGGTGGCCAAGACAAGCAGGTTGCAGAAGTTATTGATTTCATCGGTTATTCCGAGAAGGGTTTGTCAGTTTCCGTTCACTACATAACATTCATGGATGGCTTATACTTCAACCTATTCACACGACAAACAGATAGAGATGGTAAGCTAAATGCCCAAATAGCAAACATTAGAGGAAACTTGAAGGCAAATCAGGAGAACTATTTCGTTAATACTGCTGGATTTGGGGAGTTGCTTAATCAGATTGGCTGAATGAAACAATGAAAGCAATAATTTTATCGAGGGTTTCGTCAAAAGAGCAAGAAGATGGGCAATCCATACCGGCGCAGACCAGTCGTCTTACCGAGTATGTAAATAAAAAGCAGCTTGAACTTTGGAAAGTTTTTGAGATAACTGAAAGCTCAACAAAAGACAGCCGTAAAAAATTTGAAGCTGTTTTGGATATAATCAGGCAGTCGAAAGAACCGATTGCGCTCGTAGTTGAAACTGTTGACCGGCTACAAAGAAGTTTTAAGGAAAGCGTAGTGCTGGATGATTTACGAAAAGAGGGCAAGGTAGAAATTCATTTCGTGCGGGAAAACTTATTTTTGGCGGCAAGCGCCAATAGCTCGCAGCTTTTACAATGGGATATGGCCGTAATGTTTGCCCGCAGTTATGTTTTACAGTTGAGCGACAACGTGAAGCGCAGTATTGAGCAGAAATTGAAAAAAGGGGAATGTATCGGGAAAGCCCCGATAGGATATTTGAATACGAGAGATAGCGATGATAAGCCGACAGTAGATATAGACCCTAAAACAGCGCCATTCGTTATAAAAGTTTTTGAACTATATTCAACCGGCAACTTCTCGCTAATAACGCTGATGAAGCGGATGAGAGAAGAAGGTTTTAAGGGTGGCAGAAATGGCAACCCGATTGCTATGAGCAAAATCGAGACCATTCTTAAAACCCCGTTCTATTACGGCGTTCAAGAAGTAAAGGGCGTGCAGTATCCGCACCATTACGACCCGCTTATCTCGATGTGCCTTTTTCTGAAGTGTCAAAAGGTAAGAGAGAGCTGGAATAAGAAACCATTTCAATACGCTGCCAAGCCGTTTATTTTCAGAGGGCTTATGACGTGCGCTAATTGCGGTTGCACAATCACGCCGGAGATGAGCAAGGGCAAATTTATTTACTACCACTGCACGAACTACAGAGGCAAGTGCAAAAAGCTCTATGTGCCCGAAAAAGAACTGTTAAAGCCGATTTACGGCTTCTTAAAGAAGCTAAACCTTCCCAAAGATGGAATTGATTATGTTGTAAAGGGTTTGCGTGTTAGCACCGAAGCCGAACAGGAATTTCACAATCAAGCGATGCACGGTTTCAAGGAAGAGTATGACCGGATAGAGAACCGGATAAGCAAGATGACGGACGACAAATACGATGGCAGTATTACCGCCGAAATATACGACAAAAAATTGAAAGAATATAAAGCGAAGCAGGCAGATTTATTGCAACAAATGAACGAACACAGTCGAGCCGATGAGCAATATCACCTTACGGCCAGCAGATTACTTGATATATGCAAGCGTGCTTTTGAAATCTTCGAAAGTTCTGAACCGGCAGAAAAACGAGTATTTTTGAATTTCATACTTCAGAACTCGGTGCTAAATCAAACTAAGCCAGTGTTTACAATGAAACCCGTCTTCGCTGGCATAGTAAAAGCGCACGAAACGCATAACTGGGGTGCCTAACGGGGATCGAACCCGTATTGCCGCTGCCACAGAGCGGAGCTTTACCATTAAGCTATAGGCACCATTAATTTACGCCTTTATTTTAATTATTTTTACCGGAAAAGCAAAGGCAACTCAGGCATGTTATAATGCGGTTCTATATGGTTCACTTATCCGATAAAAAATGCGTTGCCTGTGAAGGCGGAGGTGCCCTGCCTGCCGGCAGGCAGGCGCCGCTCGGTGAAAAAGAAATAAAAGAATATATGAGCGAGCTTAGGAGCGGCTGGCATGTCATCGGCGGCAAAAAAATACAGAGAGAATTCAAGTTCAAGGATTTCAGGGCAGCGACCAATTTCGTCAATAAAGTGGCCGATATTGCCGAAGCCGAAGGCCATCACCCCGATATTTATATCTTCTACGATATGGTCAAAATAGAGCTTTCGACACATGCCATAAAAGGCCTCTCGGAGAACGATTTTATCATAGCGGCGAAAATCGATAGAATTGCTTGATATATCTGTAAGACTTCACCTGCCCCGCAGCATCCGCCCTGGGCGGATTGCTTTGGGATTTTGGCCGCAAAGAAAGATAGATAAAATTTGATACATTCAATAGGCTCAGTATCAATCCCGGATATGGCTGAATATAGCTGAAGGATTGACAATTTCGGGCTCTAAAGCTTATAATTTGCCCTATCGGTTAGCGCGGTTTGGAATGGTTCGATTGGCTCACCATAAATGAAAATCAATTTCCATGGTAAATAACGGGCAGGCTTCCAATCGTCGCGACGGGATAGTGGACGAGTCGCTCCCGGGAACGACTTTTCGCGTTCGCCTTGATGGCGAAACCGAAACTGTTCTTGCTCACTTGAGCGGCAAGATGCGGATAAACCATATTCGCATATCGCCGGGCAACAGAGTGACCGTGGAGATGGGTCCGGATGGCCGCCGTGGCCGCATAATCCGCCGATTATAGCATCACGAAGCCTTCTCGAAGTTAATTCGAATATATCTCGAATGTTCGAGCAAGATTTGTGTTAAATTCGGGACAAATTTAGAGAGATTTATAGCAATAACAATGAAAGTAAGAAGTTCAATAAAAAAAATCTGCAAGGACTGCACGGTAACGAAACGCCGGGGCAGGCTTTACATTATTTGCAAAATCCCGAAGCACAAACAGCGCCAGGGATAGAGCGGCAAATAGCAAAGTGCAAATAGCATATAGTAAAAACAATTAGCCATAAGCAATAGGCCATTAGCAAAAAATCATGCGTTTACTCGGAATAAACATACCGGACAATAAGAGGATAGAAGCGTCTTTGACGTACGTTTATGGCATTGGTCCGACAAGAACCAAGGTCATTCTCGAATCTTCGAAAATAAGCCCGGACAAGCGCACCAAGGACCTTACTCCGGACGAAGTTAACCGCATAAAAACTTTCATTGAAAAAAATTATCAGATAGAAGGAGAATTGAGACAGGTGGTCAAAAAGAACATCCAGCACTTAAAAGAGCTCCAGACATACCGCGGCAGCAGGCACGCCAGGCGTTTGCCGGTTCGCGGACAGAGGACCAAGACGAATTCAAGGACTGTCAGAGGCAATGTCAGGAAAACGGTCGGCAGCGGAAAGAGAAAGCTTGAGCTGAAGTAGAAACCAGTAAACAGTAATCAGGCATCAGAAATTAACAAATAGTGCCCGTTGACTGATAACTAATCACTTATAAAACCATGGGAAAGAAAAAAGTAGCGGAAAAACAGGTTGACGCGGCAAAGGACAAAGCCGTGGAGTCAGCCCCGAAAACTTCGAAGAAATCAAAGATGGTTGAGAAGGGCAGGATATACATCAATGCCACTTACAACAATACGATGATTACGATAACCGATATGAAAGGCAACGTGCTGGCTTGGGCTTCCGCAGGTTCGCTCGGTTTCGTCGGCCCCAAGAAAGCCACTCCGTTCGCCGCTTCCAAGATAGTTTCCGTTATCGCCGAAAAAATCGCTCCGTACGGAATGACCGAAGCCGAAGTTTTCGTCAAAGGAGTCGGCAGCGGACGCGATTCTGCTCTTCGCTCGTTCATAAACAGGGGAGTTAATATCTCTCTTATAAAAGACAAAACACCGATACCTCACAACGGCCCTCGTCCGCCGAAAGTCAGAAGGATTTAGCATTTACGAAATACGAATTTATTACTAATATATCAATGTTAAAAAACCAAAAAACTAATTCGTACATTCGTACAATTTCGTATTTGGTAAATATAATAAAATGATAAGAGGAGCAAAAGAGAAAAAAGAACGTTCGCTCAACGAGCACCTTCACCTGAAGGGAACCCGCTGTCAGGGACCAAAGTGCGCCATGGTAAGGCGTCCTTTCGGGCCCGGCCAGCACGGACAGAAGCACAAGAGAAAAGCGCTTTCCGATTTCGGAAAGCAGATAAAAGAAAAGCAGAAGTTCAAGCTCAGTTACGGAATCGACGAAAGCAACCTCAGGAAACTCCTCGAAGAAGCTTCAAGAAGCCAGCGTTCAACGGTTGAAAAGCTGATCGAATTGGTCGAGCGCCGGCTGGACAACGTTATTTTCCGCATGGGTTTTGCAGCGTCGCGTTCACAAGGAAGACAGCTTATAATACACGGGCACGTTTTTGTTAATAAGCAGCGCGTCAAATCGCCCGGTTTCTCCGTAAAAGTTAACGACGTAATCCACGTCAGGGAAGAATCCAAAGACCAGGCCACCTTCAAAAATCTGAAGGAGTCCCTCAAGAATTACGAGCAGCCCGCATGGCTGGCGTTGGACAAGGAAAAATTGGAAGGCAGAATTCTCGATTTGCCCCGGGAAGCCGAACTGCCGGTCGAAATAAACTTATTGGTCGAATCATTCAATAAATAAAAACGGCAAATAGCTAATCGCTTATAGCATATGGTTGATTAAATAAATTCTCTGCCATAAGCTATTCGCCATAAGCCATAAGCAAAAATCATGAACTACACTTATCTCAGCGAAACAGTAGGAATAAAAACAGTCTCCGAAGACTCCAAGAAAGGAGTGTTTGAAATTGAAGGCCTTTACGCGGGCTACGGCTTGACGATAGGCAATGCTCTGCGCCGGGCTCTTCTTTCGTCCCTTCCCGGAGTCGCCATCACTTACGTAAAAATAAAAAACGCTCCGCATGAATTTTCAACATTGCCCGGAGTGAAGGAAGATATCGTCGATCTGACTCTTAATTTCAAAAAAGTGCGCTTAAAGATGCACACTGACGAGACTCAGGTGCTTACCCTTAAAGTAAAAGGCGAGAAAGAAGTGACCGCCGGAGATATCAAAACCAGCTCCGATGTCGAAATAGTGAATCCCGAAGAATATATCGCTTCGCTTACCGCAAAAGACGCCGAACTAGATGTTGAAATAACCGTTGAAAAAGGGCTCGGATATTCATCGGTTGAATCCAGAAAAGAAAAGAAGCTGACCGTGGGCTTGATAGGAATCGACGCATTCTTCTCCCCGGTGAGAAAAGTTAATTATGAAGTCGAGAACATGCGTGTCGGAGAAAGGACCGATTACAACCTCATCCGCCTCGAAATCGAAACAGACGGCACTGTCAGCCCGTCATCGGCGCTGCACAAGACAGCCAATATATTGAACGACCATTTCCAGAAAGTTTCCGCGGTTGAAGTGAAAGAGTTCGAAGCGACCGGCGCGAAAGTAAAGCACGCCAAAAAAGAATCGGAAGAAGAACCGAAGAAAAAAAGCAAAGCTAAGAAAGGCGAATAACCAAAAACATGCAGCACCGCAAGAAAGGAAGAAAATTTCACAGGCTTACCGGCCAGAGGAAGTCGTTTATGAGAAATCTCGTAAGCAATCTTATGCGCGACGAGAAGATTGAAACGACCGAAACCAGAGCCAAAGCCATCAGGCCGCAAGCCGAAAAAATAATTTCTATCGCCAAAAAAGGCGACCTTGCGGCGCGCCGTCTTCTTTTGGTGCGCATGCACGACAAAAAGATAGTCGGAAAGCTTATGGAAGACATCGGTCCCCGCTACAAAGAGAGAAAAGGCGGATATCTTCGCATAACGAAGTCGGGCAAGCTCCGCAAGCGTGACAGCGGAAGAACGGCCTTGATTGAACTGGTATAAAACGGCAAATAGCAAATAGCCAATAGCTTATAGCAAATAAGCAAATAGTTGATTAAATAAATTTTTTACCATAAGCTATTCGCCATAAGCCATAAGCAACAAAATCATGGAATACGTAATCGACGCAAAAAATAAAAGGCTTGGAAGACTCGCTTCGGAAATAGCGGTGGTGCTTCAGGGCAAGAAATCGGCCGCTTACGAGCCGAATCTTGTGGGTTCCGACAAAGTCATGCTGAAAAACTACAAGCAAGTGACGCTTAGCGGAAAGAAATTCAAGGAGAAAAGATACTATAGGCACACCGGATACATCGGACATCTTAAGGAAAGAAGTTTTGAAGAAGCCTTTACCAAAAACCCTAAAAAAGTCGTCCGTGAAGCCGTTCGCAGAATGCTCCCGAAGAACTTTTTGAACGCACGTCGCCTGAAAAACCTGGTTTTTGTAGAAGAATAAAGTAATCACGAATAATGCGAATATAGGCAAAATAATGCAAATGTTTGCAAAAAATCAAAAAATAATTTACATTCGCATTATTAATTAAATTAGCATTATTAGCGAATACTCAATAAAATGACAAAAGAAAAAACATCAGCAGCCAAAAAAGGAGAAAGATATTTTGAAGGAGTGGGCAGGCGCAAGACCGCCGTGGCCCGCGTCCGCATAAGCAAAGGCACCGGAACTTTCTCTGTTAACGGCAAGAAATCAGCCGAATATTTCAATATGCCGCTTTTCGACACTATGGCTTCGCTGCCTCTCGAAAAGGTGGCGCTTACGGGCAAATTCAACATTAGTGCCAAGGTTTCAGGCGGGGGAGTTAACGCCCAGGCGGAAGCCGTAAGGCTCGGCCTTGCCCGCGCTTTGGTCATACACGATGCCGAATTGAGAAGCAAACTTCGCACACTCGGTTTCCTTACCCGCGACCCGCGCATGGTTGAACGCAAGAAATACGGTCTTAAGAAAGCCAGGCGCGCTCCTCAGTGGAAGAAGCGTTAAAGATAATTGGATACGCAATAAAAAAACCGTCAGCCCAGGGCTGGCGGTTTTTGTTTCGGAAAACGTTATTGCCGCAGCGAATTCTATTGGGGAAATACCATCTTCCGCAAAATTCCGTCGTTTATGAAATAAAGCGTGTTTGATTCCAAATCATATTCAAAGTTATTTCCCGATGCAGCCGTCATGAAATTCTCGATATCTTTGTCGTTAAGGTCCAGGAATTTTATTTCTCCCGGGTAAATTACGAAAAGATGATTTCCGTCCGAGTACCATTCCGTACGTTCTATTTTTTCCGCATCCGGAAGCCGGAAGCGCCAATAACCGGATTCGCTGCCGAGAGAAAATATTTCCACGGTCTGCGGTTCGAGTAATGAAACACGAGTGCCGTCATTTGAAGAAGAAAAATCTCTGACATTGTCCGCCATCTTCTGGGGCTTGCCTGCCTGCGCAGGCAGGCTGTTGGGAGAAGCAGTATAGAAGCCGCCGTCAGTTTGCAATATGCCAACTATGTCTTCTTTTATGAAAGATATTTTGGCGGCAGTCCCCGGTATCGCAGCCTCATTCTGAACAGAATTCGAAGAACGGTTGTAGAAAGAAATTTTAGATTTGCCTGATTTCGGGTCGAAGTTAACCCAGGCAATCCATGAGGGCGAAGCCGCTATTTCGGTTATCGTTTGGCTCGAAAGCGCCAGTGTTGAGATGTCGCCAGTTTGTATATCCATGTAAAAAACTTTGGAGCTTGTCCCGAATATCGCTCCGCTGCTTGAGTTCGGGTCGCGGATTATTTCTTTTATGCTCGCCGGGGAGATGCCATAAGCGGAAAATTTCGCGTTAAGAATCGTTGAAGTCGGAGTATCTCCGTTAAAATAATTCACGAAATATGTCCTGGTTGCGGCGTTTTCGGCAAGTGCTATTTTGGAATCCCCGTTTTGGAAAATTACATTTTCTCCCCGTATTTTTTCCCCATCAATGGAGAGGGAATTGCCAGAATTTATTATTAGCTGGTTATTGTCGGCGCTGAAGCTTTTCAATGCTCCTTTGTAAGCGCTCTCGCTGGTTTTTGGTATCAGTACGGCATATTTCAATTCCGTGACCAGTGCCGGATTGACCTGAATGTGTTCGGTCCAGTCGATATAGCCGTCTTTAACAAGGCTTAGCTTATATGTTTTTGGAAAAAGATCGCTTATAAACCTGCCGCTATCGAGCAATCCCGGGTTTTTATCCACGTATTTGTCGTTTATGAAAATATCCGCGTCTTTCGGGAAGCTCCTCAGATATATTCCGCCGACTTTCTTAAACCCGAATGTTTCCAGGTCGAAGCGCCAGCCCTGTGCGTAAAGAACGACTAGCGTTCCGACTACGGCAAATACTACGCAAAGCGAATAAAATACTATATTTCTTGTCCTTTTATCCATGTGTTTTTATCAGCGAATTACGAATTTGTTTCGAATTTACGAATAATTATACGTTATAAATTCGCATATTCGTACTTGATTCGCTATTCGTTGATTTATGCTATAATTTAATCAGTCCTGCTTAGAGTTCGGATCAAATAATTTTGTCAGGGAGGGCGATATCGTCTGCCTCCTTGGGGGCAGATTGAGCCCACCCACTTGGTTAATAAACACCGGGCAAAATCTAGGCGGGACACCAAAGGCTGTCGGCTAAAACCGGCAGTTTTTGTTTTCGTTAGAATTGCGCGAGCGTAATCGCGAGTTTACAATTCGTTACCTGCCTGCAGGTAGGCAGGCGCCCCGCCGTTGGCGGGGCGCAAGATTTTGTAAGGCGCATACCTCGCTAACAAAATCTAGTGTCGGGCTGCCGGGAATTGAACCCGGTCTACATGCACCCCATGCATGCGTACTGCCGGTATACTACAGCCCGAAGTGATGAGCAAAATGATTATTTACATTACATACAATCATTCTGTCCGAACGCCCTGGGTGCGAGCTATGCTTACAGCCCCGGGCATAGCCGAAAAGAAAACCGGCCTGATTACCAGTCTCATCTCAAAGATATGCTTTAGGCCGTGGCTTTCGTTCTGGGCTTTTTGTTCAGCGTCCTTATGCACTGGACGCAGATAAGCTTCCTTACGCCGTCAACTTTCGCAAATTGAAGGTTAGGATATTTTCTTGATCTTGTTGTCGGGTTGTAGTGTCCGCGAAGGAGTTTTCTCGTTCCCCCCATCACTGAACCTTTGCCGCATTTTGCGCACTGTCTCATGTTGGTATTATGTATAGCGTATCAAGTATCATGTATCTGGATTTTTATTAATACCAGATACTTAATACTTAATACCGATTATTCTGCGTTGACCTTTAGCTTTTTTGCTTTCTTTTTGCTTACTTTCGGAAGTTTTACCGTGAGAACGCCATTTTTGAAATTGACCGTTGCGCTGTCAGGGTCGACTTCTTCGGGGAGGATGACCGATCTTGAAAAGCGTCCCCAGTAGCATTCTTGATAGAAATAATCTTCCTCTTTGATTTCTTCTTCGTGGCGCCTTTCACCTTTTATAGTTATCGAATCACTGGAAACATTTATGTCGAGGTCTTCCGGCTTTATTCCGGCGATTGCTGACTCGACGACTATTTCCGTCGGCGTCTGATAAACGTCTATGGTAAGTTTTCCTTCCATATCGGCGTTGTTTTCATTTGTCTTTTTAGGAAGCATTTTTTCTTCTGAATCTTCTTTATCGTCCTTTACATTGTAATGGCGGTTTGGATGAGAATGTTCATCTTTCGGGCTGGCGCCTTTTGCAAGACTTTCAAAAAATTTTTCTTCTGAATTGGACATTGAAATGCTTGGAATTCCGTTTGAAGCATGCTTCCAAGAAGGGTTCTATAGCTTTTTGCCTCTAAGCCTGTCAAAATCGCCCAAAATGAAGAACCCGACAACTGCCACGAAAATTATGGGATAAATAAGATTGCTGTAGATGAGTATAAGGTAATTAAAAATTACGTGCAAGGTGATTGCCAAAATAAGGCCGTATGCCAGGAATTTGCCGCTTTTGAAATTCCTTATTTCGAGCGCCCAGAAATATCCTATTATCGCAGCAGTAAGAGTGTGAAGCAAGGTCGTGCCGACGAGTCGGAATGTCGCTGTTTCGAATAAATTGTTCATAAAAAGGCGCGACGATTGCCCGTAAAGAGCAGCCAGGTTTTCAACTGTCGCGAAACCGAGCGCGGCCACCACCATATATATCATTGCGTCTATTGGTTCGTTGAAATATTTGGTTTTGGCAACCGTAAACCAAACGGCGCCGAACTTAACCAGTTCTTCTATTGCCGCATAGACCAGAAGAAGCAAAGGAGTCAGGCTGATTCCCGACGCGGAGCTTTTGGCGCAGTCGGCGACGTGATTCGTAAGCACGCAGCCAGCCGTGATTTCCAGAATGAGCGCCACTCCGGCGGAAATTATTCCGGCAGCAAAAACCAACGCGACCGCTTTCTTTGGTTCCGGATGCGTGTCTTCCTGGAGATAGAAAAGAAGCCAGACAAAACCCGGCAAAAGCCCGAGAATGATTGTTAAGAAATCCATTTGATTTATGAATATAGATTTAAGATTTAGGAATGCTCATTCATGAATCATAATTCCTAAATCATAAATCAATTCTAATTTATTACCATTTTTCAACCATTAATATTCCGCCTGTGCCCAACTTTTGGAATATCGCTTCGGTAACGAATGGCATAAACGGGTGAAGCATCTTCAGGCAGTCGATGAGCATCGCTTCAAGCGTGGCGTAAGCGGCTGCCGCATCGGCTGCTTCGTCGTCGCTCAGGCGGGCTTGCCCGCCGTAGTCTTGCCCGGCCTTCGCAGCTGAAGCATTAGCTTCGGCGGAGTAGGCACGAAGGCGGGGTTTATAGCTTTCGATTATTTTGTCGGCGAAAGTGTGCCAAATATAATGATAGGCTGTTTCCGCTGCCAGATGGAATTCGTACTTCTCGATATGTTTGGCAACTTTTGCTTTCACTTTTTTAAGTTCGGCAAGATTCTTTTTGTCCTCCTTAGACAACGCTGATTTATGCCGATTTCGGCTGATTAATGCGGATTTATTATCAGCATCAATCGGATTTTTATCAGCACTAATCAGTGTAGGTTTATTTGAGAGAATAAACCTGGCGATATTCCAAACCTTCGTCGCGAAGTTCCTGTAGCCTTTCACTTTGTCTTCGGAAAGGGCGAGAGAAGTGCCCGGCGTGTTGCCGACGACAAGAGTCATTCTTAAGGCATCCGTGCCGTATTTCGACGTTATCTCAAGCGGGTTTATGACATTGCCTTTGCTCTTGGACATTTTCTGGCCCTTGGCATCTAGAACGAGGCCGTGGAGATAAACCATCTTGAAAGGAACTTTTTTCGTCACATAGAGGCCGAGCATTATCATTCTCGTTACCCAGAAGAATATTATTTCTCCGGCGGTTTCCATTACCGATGTGGGATAAAAAGTTTTGAAATCTTTTCCTTTCGGATAGCCGAGCGACACGAAAGGCCACTGGCCGGACGAGAACCAGGTGTCGAACACATCGGGGTCCTGCCGGTAAAAATGCCCTCCGCATTTTTTACACGGGTCGATTACATCAAGCTGCAATATCTCCGTGTTTTTTATTGAAGGCGCCGCGAGCGCTTCTTCCGGAGCGAGATTTTTCAGGCGCTTCAAAAGCATGCGTATCGTTCCTCCGTGCGCGACCAGAACTACGTTTCTGTGCCTGTGGTTAGAGTGATGGTCGGATAGCGCCTTCCATGCCCTTTCTTCGACTTCGCGGTAGCTTTCGCCGTTTTCGTATTTGTGGTCGTAGGTGTAAGGGTTTTCATATTTGTTCTTATCAAATATCTCATCGCGCGTCAGGCCTTCTACTGCGCCGTAAGAGCGTTCACGCAAGTTTTTATCCATTAAAATTTCTCCAGCCTCGGTTTCTTTTTTAATTATTTCAGCGGTTTGTTTCGCGCGGGCAAGGTCGGACGTTATTATAAGGTCTATATTGTGGCCTTTCAGCATCTTTCCGGTTTTTTCTGCCTGAGCTATGCCTGTTTCGTTGAGAGGAATGTCGGAATGTCCCTGCATGCGCATTTCTTTGTTCCAATCCGTTTCCCCGTGTCTTACCAAAAACCAGCGTGATTTGATTTCGGGGTTTATCCTTGTCTCTGAGCAGGAAAGGCAGTACCAGGCGGGGATTCTTATGCCCCAGGCAATCTGCCTTGAAATATTCCAGTCGATTATGTTTTCGAGCCAGTGCAGGCATATCTTTTTGTAATGAGCGGGAAGGAAAGTTATCTTGCCGGATTTGATGGCGCTCATCGCTTTGGCCGCGAGCGGTTTCGTCTTTACGAACCACTGTTCTTTTATCTGAGGCTCAACAACCATTCCGCACTTGTAGCACGTCTTAATCGTGTGGCGGTATGTTTCATCGGTTTTCACCAAAAGCCCTTTTGCATTCATTTTCTCGACAATCTTCGGGCGGGCTTCGGTTATTTTAATTCCGGCAAATTCACCGGCTATCGGAAGCAATTTGCCGCGTTCGTCGATTATCTGTTCTTTCTCAAGATTGTGGCGCTGGGCTATTTCAAAGTCGGCCGCGGAATGCCATGGTGTTATGGTCATCACGCCGGTCCCGAATTTCATATCGATAGCCTTGTCTTTAATAATGGTCGCCGTGATGGGGCCGTTTATCCATTCCAGATTTATTTTTTCTCCGTTCTTGTATTTTGCATAACGCTTGTCGTCGGGATGCATCACGACATATTTGTCTCCGAATTTGGTTTCGGGCCTGGCTGTCGCTATCACGAACGGGCCGTACCGGAGATAATAAAGAGGGTCGTTACGTTCGACATCTTCTATCTCAAGGTCGGAGAACGAGGTCTGATGCTTGGGGCACCAGTTCACGATGCGGCTGCCGCGGTAGACCAACTTGTCTTTATAAAGTTTCCCGAACGTGTTGTTCACTTCTTTTACGATTTCCGGGTCGAGCGTGAATTTTTCGCGCGACCAGTCGCAGGACGCGCCGAGCGAGCGAAGCTCGGCTTCCATATGTTTTTTGTTCTCAAGCGTGAATGCCATTATCTCGCGGTAAAGTTCATCGCGTTCCATATCGAAGCGGGAGCGCCCTTCTTTTTCCAGTTTCTTTTCGTAAACCACCTGCGTTTCGAATCCGGCGTGGTCGGCGCCGGGAAGCCAGAGGGTTTTTTTGCCTTGCATGCGCGCGAAGCGGGTCATTATGTCTTCGATTGTGACAAACATCGCGTGTCCGGCGTGAAGGTGCCCGTTGGCGTTCGGCGGCGGCATTATTATGCTGAACTGCTTACGGTTCACTGCTGACGGACTACGGTTTTTACCTTTCTTCTGTAGTCTGTGGGCTGTAAGCTGTTTATCCGGATTAAAATACCCCGATTTTTCCCAAAGCTCGTATATTTCTTTTTCGCTTTTCTGATGGTCGTATCGCGGTTCCAAAATTTCAGGCATATTTTTCATTTTAATCAATTTCTACCATTCATTCAATTCATCGTGCATTTATCCGGAATTACTCGGCGGTTTGTTAACATTTTGAACGATCGCACAATATGTTAACATACAAATAACACATAAAAATGGGACATACGGATGATATTCTAACCATTTTATCAAGTTACTCGGGAGGTTATCGCTTAATGCGGGCCAAAATTAGCGGAAGAGCCTGGCGGTCTGATATAAAAACTTCAAGTAACTTTCGAAATGTTTCAGACGCAACAATGCGCGTTACACTTTCTCGTCTCAAAAGAAAAGGATATGTCGAAAATAAAAAGGGAATGTGGCAAATCACGAAAGCTGGACGCGCGCGCATCGCAAAGAAAATTTATTCTTTTTTTCCGACACATAGCAAAAGAATAACCAGACAACAATCTAAAAACATCATTATCTCATTCGATATTCCGGAAGCGCATAAAAAGAAGCGCAACTGGCTGCGCATCGAACTTTTACGCCTTGGGTTCGATATGTTGCAAAGAAGCGTATGGCTTGGACCAGCACCTCTGCCAGAAGAGTTTATTGATTCTTTGCGCAAGCTGCAGGTTCTCCAATACATTAAATTTTTTAATGCAAAAGAAGCAGATATTATCTAGGGCTGATTTTTCTCGCGCAGAACAGCAGAACAATAGATAATCAAGGCGTTAAATTATTATTATTGTTAACAATTTGTGCTATCGCACAAATTGTTAACAAATTCCGCTTCCGCTAATATCAATACCGCAAGCATCAATAAATGCTAAAGATTCCGAGCAGGCCGTTTGGCGTCCCGGTTGCGTTCATATATTAAGACTGCCATTTGCTTCCATTGGAAGTCCGCCCGAGGCGCCCGCCTGCCGGACGGGCCGGGATCCGTTCCCGCCCGCCTTGCTTCGCAACGCGAAGCGGGCAGGTCGGGCGGACTTTTTTCCTTTTAAATAGGCGAAATATCCGGCGGCGGCTATCATGGCGCCATTGTCGTTTATGTATTCGGTCTCGGGCATAAAAAAACTAATCCTCATTTTTTTTGCTTCCTGTTCGATGTTTTTTTTCAACTCTTTATTGGCGGCTACGCCTCCGCAGAGAATTACGGAACGCGCCTTATGCTCTTTGGCCGCGCGCATAGTCTTTATAGTAAGAACATCAATAACCGCTTTTTGGAAGCTTGCGGCTATATCAGCCGCAAACGCGGATTTACGCAGATTGCCGCGCGGATTTACGCCGATTTTTATGTATCCGCGTTTATCAGCGTTTTTATCCGCGTTTATCAGCGTGTTCTGTCCACGCAAGTGGTACAGAACAGACGTTTTAAGTCCTGAAAAACTGAAGTCGTAATTTTTTTGATAAAGCATCGGTTTCGGAAAATCTATCGCCATCGGATTTCCCTTCTTTGCCAATTTTTCTATTTCCGGCCCGCCGGGATAGGGGAGCTTGAGCATCCTTGCGACTTTGTCGAAAGCTTCGCCGGCGGCATCGTCCCTGGTCTCGCCGAGCAGTTTCCACTCCTTCAAATTTTTCATAAGAAGAATGGCCGTATGTCCGCCGCTGACCAGCAATGCTATCGCTGGAAATAACAAATTACGATTTTCAAATTCCAAACGTTGTTTAGATTTTGTTTTTTGGCGTTTTGGATTTTCAGTTTTCTTCGGCAGGAGAAAACTGTACAGGTGGCCTTCAAGATGATTTACGCCAATAAGAGGTTTTCCAGTTTTTTCCGAAAGTTCTTGGCCGAAAGTTATTCCGGCCCACAATGCCGGCTCGAGCCCCGGGCCGACAGTCACGGCGATAATATCGACATGATTTAAGAATGAGGATTTATGATTTATGAGTTTTTTGTTCTTAAATCCTAAATCATAAATCTTAAATTTCTGCTCAAGTTTCTTGAGCAGAATTGGCAAATTTCTGATATGCTCGCGCTTGGCGAGCCCGGGAACGACTCCGCCGAACGGCCGGTGCGTTTTTATCTGCGAACTAACCAGGCTTTCTATCACTTTGAATTTTGAATTTGAAAATCCACCGTTGGCTTCGACAACGGCGATTCCGGTATCATCGCAGCTTGTTTCGATAGATAATATCCTCATCCAATAATTTAAATATTTTTTAGACCAGCGGATAGTTTTCTTGTTTTCGGCGTGACCCAAAATCCGAGCCGCCATTTCCCGCCGAGCATCAGGCGCGTTTGCGATTCGAGCGCGGGGAAACATCCGAAAACGATAAGCGTAAGCGGCAGGAAAAGCCACTGCACGAGATACCAAATGTACTGATGCCATCTAAGCGGTTCAGGGCGCGGCGGCAAAAGAAGGATGCTGAAAAAAGCGGCGCTGGCCACGCCAATCATGGAAATCTCCACTATAAAGCGCGTGATTGAAGGAAGGCTGTACGACAACAGCGAAACATTGAAATTTTTTCCTCCGAGAATGACCGGCAGCCAGCCTAGCGCGAAAATCATAAGGGCGTTGGTAGCCCACGAGTGGAAGCCCTCAATCGAGTTGAACGACCAGTACCATTTTTTGCTTTTGGGTATGAGCGGGTCTTTGCGGAATCCCTCAAGAAGATAAGGGATGTTTTCGCAGCCCCATGCCCAGCGGCGGTGCTGGCGGTAATTGTTTTTGAGCGTGCCCCAGAAAGTATGCGCGGCGTTGGCGTCCATCGAAACCGGATAGAAAAGAGGCTCGACGCGGAAATCTCCGTGATAGCGGAGATAGCATTGCCAAAAACTTCTCGAGTCTTCGGAAACGATGTCGGTATTCCAATAGCCGATATCAAGAAGCGCGGTGAACGGGATAGACTGCGACGAAAAAGAAGTAAGGCGTTCCGGCCGCGATTGCTGCATCATTTGCCAGAAGGTGCTCGAAAAGGAAATTACTCTCGCGAGAGCGGGCGCTTGATAGATATTGTTTATAAAAAGCGGTATCGGCTGGTATATCGCGCGCAACCGGTTTTCCGATTTCAAAAAAACATATGCGAGCCGGCCAAAATATTCGGGAAATATTTGCGTGTCCGCGTCGAATACGGAAACGATTATATTCTCGTAAGACAACGCTGATTCGTGCAGATTACTATGCTGATTTATGCCGATATTATCTGTTTTTATCAGCGTCTTATCCGCATTAATCTGCGCATTGACCAGTGGGTCAATGATTAATTTTTTCGCTTGTTTCGCGGCCCAGGTTTCGTTGGAACCCTTGCCTGGGATTTCTCCGGGCAGGTTTTCCGGATGCGAAGTGACGATGAACTTGAAAAACTTGGAACCGAACTCATTTTCTATTTTTTTAGCCGTTTCGGCGGCTGACTCGCCGGTCTGTCCGGGA